>Ga0315282_10000198_pt1 | contig 121475 bp, 98 predicted proteins | sample YL17G07_20_MG_FD_203693 | JGI IMG/M metagenome (GOLD analysis project Ga0315282, IMG submission 203693) | Sediment microbial communities from Yellowstone Lake, YNP, Wyoming, USA - YL17G07_20 | ecosystem: Environmental > Aquatic > Freshwater > Lake > Sediment | place: USA: Wyoming | collected... | reverse complement strand
CCCGACTCAACGGTGAGTTCGAGGCTGAAACAAAAGGACAAGATTGCGGCAGAGAATCCCCTTGCGTCGCGGCAGCCTTTCATGGATAGGGGCGACGCACTTGTCCGCCGAAGCCTCGGCGAAGGTGGATGCGTCGCCCGCTATCGCAAGGGCCACGACTGCGCGCCCTTCGCCCCGACGCAAATCGTAGGGGCGCACGGCTGTGCGCCCAGTGTGGCACTGGTGGCTTGCCCACCAGTGACAAACATCCCGATCCGCCATCGGCGGATCACCTCTGGGGTTCGTGCTGCCAAAGGCCGGCGATGCCTTTGTCCCCAAATGCTTCCGCGCGCCGGATAGATCTCGCTCATGCGCTTTCGAGATTACACTCACGACCGCTTGATGACCTCTTTAACCCGGTCGGTGATTTCGAGCGCTTCCTTGAGCGGGCGCTGCCACATGTTCCGCCCGAAGAGAATGCCCGTCGCCCCGGCGCGCATACAGACCTCCACTTTGTGGAGCACGTCCTGGTCGCTGAGCTTTGTGCCGCCGGAGAAGAGGACAAATGTCCGTCCGGCGGACTTTACGACGCGCCCAAGGCTCTCCTCTTCGGTGTACTTGAGCGTGCCGTAAGGCTTGGGCTCGTCGGACTTCTTGGGGTTGTCGACGAGGGGTTCGTTGAGCTTGACCATGTCGGCGCCGAGTTCGCACGCGAGCCGCGCGGCATAGTCGATGGCAAAGAGGCTGTCGCGGCCGCCCTTACCTTCAACAGCCTTGCCTCTCGGGTACGCCCACATGATGAGGGGCATGCCGGCTTTCTCGCACTCGCGCCGGACGTCGCTGAACTGCCTGATGTCGCGATCCTGTGAAGGCGAGCCCGCATAGAGCGTATAACCCACCGCGTCGGCTCCGAGCCTGACCGCGTCCTCGACTGAAGCGTCGAGCGGTGAAAAGGCCTCATCGTCGCTTGGGATGCTCGTCCTGCCGTTGATCTTGAGCACAAGCGGCACGCGCCCTACGTACCGGCCCATGTACTTTTCCGCCAGGCCTACGTGAAACACGATGCCCGAATAGCCTCCCCTGGCGGCGAGTTTCAGTTGGTATTCCGGGTCTGCCGCGTCGGGATTGTCGAAGAAGTCCTTTGGGCCGTGCTCGATCCCGTGGTCGATAGGCAGAAACATCGCTTTGCCCTTGCCGGGACCGAATTCGTAAAGAACTCTGTGCAGACGCACCCGTTTGCCAAGCGGCATGTCCATCTCGTCCAGTCTGATGGGGGGGGTCACGCGTCACCTCCAGTGACCCTTGGGGGTCAGAGAGCCGGTCTGGACAAGCGTGAGAGGCGTCGCCCGGATTAACCGGAAATGCCCGGTCTATGCGGGGGAAGCCGCCTGCATGCCCAACTCAAACGCGGCCTTCAGCTTGTCGCCGTATTGGCCTATGTCGCCCTTGGCGTTTACGTTATTGACGCACACGTCGCCGGCGAACTCCATATCGATTGTTCTGTAGAAGCACTTGCATACTGTCCGTGAGCAGTCGAAGGTGTTCGGTATGCCGCTGCCACCTGTCGCTATGAGATACCCCTTGCGTGGGAAGCCTTCTCTTGCCGGTATCCGCTCCTTGAGCACGTACTTTCTGATCCAAAGCGCCTGGCCCCTGTCGATAAGCGCCTTCGCCTGCGCGCAGACGGTCATGAAATACACCGGCGTAGCGAGCACGATGCGGTCCGTCGAGAAGAACCTCGTGTAGAACTCCTGGTAGTCGTCGTCTATCACGCACTTGCCGTTCTCCGCGCAGCCGCCGCACTCGCAGCAGGGGGCGATTTTGTAGTCGTTCAAAACGGCCTTCTCGACGTTTGCGCCGATGCTTCGCGCCCCTGCTATAACCTCGTCCAGCAGAGTCTCGCTGTTCCCCTTGCGTCTCGGGCTCGTGGTTATCGCCAGGATAGTCACGGCTTCCAATGCGGCTTCCTTTCTGTTTCGCTCCGGCCCTCTCGCTACTCTTTCACATTGAGCGGAACCGACGCTCCCCACAATCCGTGAAGGTTGCATTCCGCAACCACTTCCAGCCGCGACCCGGAGCCGAATGTGTAGGCAAGGGTCGTCTCCGGCCGCTGCCAGATAGGAGCAAAGGTCATGTAAGAGACGCCGTCATTGTCGAGGAATGTGCGCGCCCAGAACACGTGGTGGTTGCGCTCCATGGGGTGATTGGGCATTGTGAACGAAACCTTGAACGGCTCACCCGCCCTGACCTCGGGAGGGACCTCAATGAGTATCTGATGTTCCTTCTCCAGATCGGTCATGGCATTGGGATCCTTTATCCTTTGAATCGGCCTGCCCTCAAGATCTTTGCGCTCGGCCAATTCCTGCCCGAAGCCTATCTGGGGCAGAACCACCCCGCCGAGAACCACCCCCTTGAGGATGTCCCGCCTGGCTATACTCATCTCTTCCCCCTCGCGTACCTTCGCGGCACTCACAAGCATACGTACCGCCAAGATTTGATCAAAGGACCCTGTTTAGCGCCGAATTTATCCGATATTCCTGCGAAAACGGCATCGTTTTTCACGAATTCAGCCCTGCGTTTGCTTAATCTCGCCCCCCGCGAGATTCTTCGGCAATACCAGCGGACCTGTTGCTGCCTTTTCGTGCCCCTCCGAGTGGCATTTTCGGCGTGTAACGACAGCACCCAATAAGTATACTTCCCCTCTCAAGACGGCCATTTCAGACAGAATTTGGGCTCGAAAAGAGGGAATCAATGACCAAATCACGCAGTACTCAGCCTGCTCGCGACAGATCCATCCTTACCCATAGGCGGCCGGCGCCTTTTGATGCCTTCTGGTTTGGTGCGGCGTACTACCCGGAGCACTGGGACGAGCGTGTCCGGGCAAAGGACGCGCAGAGGATGGCCGACGCCTCCTTCAACGTTGTCCGCATGGCGGAATTCGCATGGGACAGGATGGAGCCATCCGAAGGTAAACTCGACTTCTCCTTTTTCGAGAAGGTTATTGCGGAATTGGGCGAAAAAGGCGTTCGCACGATTCTATGCACGCCCACCGCTACGCCGCCGCGCTGGCTCACAAGAAAGCATCCAGAGATACTGCGCGTTGATGATAAGGGGATGGCGATGCAGCACGGTTCGCGGCAACACTGCTGCCTCTCGAACCCCGTGTTTCGCCAGTACTCGCGGGCAATCACGAGCGTCATGTCGGCGCACTTTGCGAAGAACGCTCACGTCGTAGGTTGGCAGACCGACAACGAGATATACTGCGAATTCAGCGAGTGCCATTGCGAGAGTTGCCAGAAGGGATTCAGGGAGTATCTGCGCGCGAAGTACGCAACAATTGACAAACTCAACCGCGCGTGGGGGACCGCCTTCTGGGCGCTTACGTTCGGCTCGTTCGAAGAGATCGAGACTCCCAAGGTGGGACACCCCACTTCAGTGAACCCGTCGCAGCGGCTCGACTACTACCGCTTCCTCGCGCACGTTGCTGCCGAGTTCCAGCATGAGCAGACCGAGATACTTCGCGCGGCGCAGCCGAAGTGGTTTATCATGCACAACAGTGTCTTCGCCCATATCGATTACCGTGGGTCTTTCACCAAAGACCTCGACGTCCTCGGCGTGGACGTGTACCCCATGTTCACGCGGGACAGCCGAGAGCGTTTGTCCAACCAGGCATTTCAGCTCGACTCGACCCGGGCGCTATCCGGAAACTTCATTGTGCCGGAACAGCAGTCCGGTCCCGGCGGCCACGTCGGCTATCTTCTTGCCACGCCTGAGCCCGGCGAGATGAGAATGATGACCTACACGTCGATAGCGCGCGGCGCCGACTCGCTTCTCTATTTCAGATGGCGCACGTGCCGGTTCGGCGCGGAGGAATACTGGTGCGGGATACTCGACCACGACAGCGTCCCGCGCCGCCGCTATCGGGAAGCCGCTGATGTTGGAAGAGAACTCAAGGCAATCGGCCCTGCGATCCTCGGCACAAGCGTTCGCATTGACGCGGCCGTCGCGGCCGGTGACATGGATAATACTGACGCGCATACGACGCTGCACTTTGAACTGCCCAGCCCCGACTCAGTAGCGCGCACGATACATGGTACGCTGCTTCGCCAGGGGTACGCCGTCGGGTGCGTTCATCCGTCGGACGATCTCACCGGCATCCGGCTCTACTTCATCCCGCACTGGGTCATCATCGACCCGACGTGGCTGCCGAACCTCAAGTCCTTCGTCGAAGGCGGCGGGACGCTTGTCATCGGCGCGCGCACCGCAACGCGCAATCTCGATAATCAGGTCGTCGGCGACACGCTACCCGGCGTGCTCCGCGACCTTGTCGGCGCCACGGTCGAGGAGTACGGCCGCCAGCACGACACGGCCAATCGCCCGCTTGCTCTCAGGGCCCACAGGGGCAGGATTCCGACGACCCTCTGGTACGAAGCGCTCAAATGCGAATCCGCGGAGCCGCTCTACAAGTGGACAGGCCGCCACCTCAACGGCCAGCCTGCTGTCACTGTGAACCGGGTAGGGAAGGGGCGGGTGGTGTACGTAGGGACATACTTCGACGAGACAGTCACGTCCGCCCTGCTTCCCACCCTCGCCGAATTCTCCGGCCTCAAGCCCCTCTGGATGAGCGCCCCCTCCGGCGTCGAAGTCGTTGTCCGCGAAAGCGCCGACAAGGAAGTCTGGTTCTTCATCAATCACAACGACAACGAGGCCGTGATTCGTAAAATGCCCGCCGGAAAGGATCTTATTACGGCTAAGGCGACCGAAGGGGCGATGACGCTGGGGCGGTACGGGGTCGCGGTGGTGAGAGTACGATGAAGAAGGGGTGATCCAGCCATCTTTTGTCCTATCTCAGTGTGCCTGGTCCGCGGCATCTTCCCGCCATCTTCGGGTAGGGTACTTGATGCAGGGCTCCTGGCAGATCAAATGGGGCTGTGTCTCAGAAATGTACCGGATACGAAAACGCTTGGCCGCTAGAACAGGTGGTGCATAGGGCTGGATGGGCCGCTTGCCAGGAACTCTTGTACGATTTCTACGGACCACGGTTCGTCTGTCTTTTGCGCCAGCACATCCTTCATCAGCTCATCCATGCCTACAAAGCGCCCGCTCAAAGATGTGCCACGCCGTTCAAAGAACTCAGCATTGCTCAAGGCAACGGCCACATCATCGGTTTCTGCACGCCATTCATACACCAAGGCTGCGTGCTTTGATGTTCTCTCTCCTACGTCCATGTAGACAGCGCCGAGAAGCTTCAGGTCGCTGGGCTGAATGCTTAGGCGAAGCTCTTCCTGTAGTTCGCGTACCGCGCATTGGAGAAGGGAGTTGCCGTTTGAAGCGTCTTCCTTCCTTACGTGGCCCCCCGCCCATATCACTACCTCCTGATGGAGTGGGTTTTCTGCAACGCGCTCGCGTCTGCGTAACTGTAGCACGTCACCACTTCTGTTGCGCACTATCACTACCGGCAGAGCTTGCACAAGTCCTGCGTCTTTTTCTACCACTTCGCGAGGCTGATACTTGCCAGATTCTGTGAAAAGCCTCGACAGCGATGCGGCATCCGAATTCTTCAGAGAATGCCGTCCCCTGAAAAGCGTGGTAATTGCCGTCTTCGGCAGGCAGAGTATGTCCTCTTGCAGATGCTCCTCTATCAGGCTGAGCACAATGTCGACAACGACCTCAACCGTTCGTTTTGGGTTGTCTTTGGTGTCGCCGGAGGAGGTATCCACCGTATATATTCTGAACTGGTTGCCCAGTGACTCCGTCATATTCCGTGTCATGGTCAGCATCTGCTGAAGGACCTCCACATTCATAATCGATCCTGCGGTTCCCTCAAGTGGCAGATATTGGTACTCGCGCTTCATCGCATCTGTGGGCGAAGAAGTCATGACAATGACTGCGGCAATGCGTTTCCTCCAGTCATCTGCAAGCAGGAATCTTTCGACGATCTCTCGATCTGATTTGCGAATGCGGGTTAGATGCTCCATCGTGCGCAGCCAGCAGATGGAATCGAAAAGCCCCCTATCAAGTATCAGGATGTTCGGATCATCCTGTCTCGGAGGATTCTGTGTCTTCTCAAGTATCTGCGCCAGCGTGGTGCACGCGGTCCAGACATTGAAGTTGGCGTGTTTCTTATCTCGAATAGGGCACACCGATGCTCTCTCAACCACTACCTCAACCCGAAACCCGCACCTCTTAAGGAATGCCTGCAACTGACTAAGCGTGGTTGTCTTGCCTGCCTTGGGCGTGCCAGAGAACTCGATTACTATAGCATTGCGCGCCATGCTTTTGAATTGTTGGGCATCACGTTCAGCACGACTCTGCAGATCGGACGTCACCTTTAGCCCTCCACAGGAACTTGCCAGACAACTTATGTGCCCAAACCCGATTGCTGTTGCGCGGCGATACTGAACGTGATCTCTACCGCGCGGCCACTGGTGTTCAAGACACCCGCAAGTATATCCAAGTACTGTGGTGTACGCGATAGCAAAAACCGCGGTACCGCCTGCTGCGCCTGCGACAGATCCACGACAGACGGGTTGTTAACCGGGCTGAGATCGGCTACATGCGGTCTACGGCTTTCGCACGCCGACTGTCGCAGGCCGTTCCCTATGCGCCGAGGCCCTATGCTCTATGGAACTCAAGCTACGTCGCCGATCGGTCCTCTGACCGCACGGGTCGATAGCGCTTCTCTCCCACTGCACGAAGCCCATCTACAGAATCCATTTCTTAGCCACCGGCGTTCCTTTCCTGCCAGAGGGCGGCGAACTTCTCCCTGAGCCTGCCTCTGCTCTTGAGATCGGGCGAGGCCAGACCTGACTTGACCATGTAGGCGTTGATGAAGATTCTGTTCTTGAGGTAGACGCATGCTTCGACGCTATCGCCTTCCGGCGCCGTGCAGTCATCGAGTTTCAGAGAGACTTCCTTGCCGAGCACGAAATTCCTCAAATAGCGCAGCGCCTCTTCCTCCTTTTCCACCACGATGCCGGAAAGAGTGACGGTGAGTCCGGTGTTGAGCCGTAGCGCATTCGGGGCCGCTACCTCTGTGACTTTATAGAGTCGGCGGCCCTTGAGATTGAACTTGCTGGGGTCTATCTTTGGCTCGGCGTCCTGAATGCCCGGCGTGTAGCCCTGTGCCGATGGAAATGCCGACGGCGCTGCCTTGCGGCATATGATCTCGACGTTGTTCGCCATACCCGGCAACGCGCCTTTGATGCCGAGTTTCTCTCGTATCACATCTGAGAAACCTTCGTTTATCTCATATCCAACGGCGTTTCGTCCGGTCGCAACCGCGGCCTTTGCCGTTGTGCCGCTGCCGAGGAATGGGTCCAGTACAGTGTCGCCGACAAGAGAGAACATCTTGATAAGCCTTGCTGGTAGCTCTTCGGGAAACATGGCTTCGTGGTTCACCTGCTTGGCGCCGCCGAAATGCCAGTGCCCTGAGAAGAACTCCTTCCACTCGGCCGTTGAGAGCTTCGACGCGGCCCTGATCTCCGATGAAACCCTCTTCGGCGGTCCCGGCTTCTTGAATATGTGGATGAATTCGTAGTCAATCTCAACAATGCCGTTCGGCGGATACGGAAAAGACCCCATCACGGACGCGCCGCCCGTCGTGTTCATCGTGGTCTTCTTCTGCCAGATGATCGACCCCATGAAATCGAAGCCTATGCGCTCGCACTGGGCGATTATCTCAGCATGAAGGGGAATAACCTTATAGCGTCCGTAGATGATCGCTCGGGCGAACTGATCGCCGATATTAACGCACAGCCGCGCTCCCGGCCTCAATGCGCGGAAACACTCGCTCCACACGCGGTAAAGGTCCTTGAGGTATTCGTGAAGCGTCTGGCCGAAACCTATCTGCCCCTCGGCGGAGTAATCTTTAATGTGCCAGTACGGCGGCGAAGTGACAGACAGGTCGACCGACGCGCTGTCAACTTCCGGCATTGAACGGCTGTCGCCGATGATGATTCTTGCGTTTGGCTGCAAACGACTTCCCCTGTCAGATTACTCGTCGGAACAGCGCTGATATTTCTTGAGGTCCTTCGTGGAAAGCTCCTCAGGGCGCACCAGCCTGTAGTGTTTCTCGGAGACCAGAACTATGCGGTCTTCCTCTTGGTCCAACTCAAATAAAGCGATCAGATTGCCGGTCACGAATTGCGCGGCGATAGGACAGCAAATGGCATCAGGGAACTTGGTGGCGCAGACCGCGAGGTCCTGTTCGACTTGCACTACTCCGATCCTGTCAGAACCCACTTTGGCCTGTACCGGAAGAACATAATGAGCGCCGTGCTTGTTTGTGCCAATGTAGATCTCGTCGATCTCAACCTGTCCGATATCGGGCACACTCGTCCTAAGGTGGTTCTGAAGTGAGTAGCATGCCAGACCGGTGAATATGTCAAGGAGCCGGCTGTAGCGAACTCTTGCGAGGAGCGCCTGTTCATCGTTGAGAGCGTATTTCGTTACAATGCCTGGCGTGGCGTCGATTACTTTTGTTTCGCGCATGTCGGGGCATGGAGTGATTTGGCATTCGCGGACCAACACAAATCTGTACTTAGCAACGCCGGCGGGCCGGATGATCCACTGGCAACCTTCTGGGGCGGTCTGCTCTATGGCGGCGGGCATTTTCGCGCGGTATCTGAAAGAGTAAATGAGGTCTCCAAGGTTCTTGGGGAGCCCTATCCCGAGCTCATGCGCAGTCTGGACTATCTCGCTTCTCTCGAAGGCAATCTCGATGGCGCCTTTCCTGTAGCGCTTGGTGAAAATCGCCTCAAGTATCTGAGTGTAAACACTCTTCGAGTTTGCCATTGGCTTACCCTTTCCCCCCTGGCCATCGCAGCACCAAGACCTCTTCGCGCAACTGCTCTTTGGTGGCTGTCGCCAAGCGCGTTCTGAACAGGTCGATCCGAACCAGTTCATAGCCCAAGGCTTGGGCAATATCCGCGAGCAGTTGCCCTGTGCGAATCATCACCCTGAGATAGGATGCCTGATCTCCTACGACATAAGCCAGGCGCGCGCCCGGACGCAGGACCGAGCGCAGGTCGCTCAGGTGGCGGGCCATCCCTCCGAAATAGAGTTTGGTTACCCTGTGATACATCCTCTCGAACCCCGAATCCTTTCCGAGTTCTATCCGACGCTTTTCTATGGCGTGGGCTATGCGCTGTATCTCTGCGTGCTCGGCTACAAACTGATCGTCGGTGTCTTCCTTGTAGACGCTTCGTGTATTGGATCGCACAAGGTTCTTCTTGAACCCTCTCAGCTCGGCCTTGCTCCTGATGAATCCGAGCATGACGGACTCGAGTCTTGTCGTTCTGGTGTAGTCTTTCTCATTGGGGTAGGGCGGTGATGTGATCACTGCATCCACAGTGCCCGGCGGGACGACAGTGGTAACGTTCCTGGCGTCTGCCAGATATGCCGCACAGTCGGCGTACGTTCGCCGGGATACCTTCCTGATGTCTGAAGCGATCTTCTTGACCTCGTCGAGCCAAGAGCCTATTACCGGAACATCGCTCTTCGGATCGCGTACGCCCACTTCGGGTCCAAAGTGCAGGTTACTGATGGTGAACACAAGCGCCTTGGCAAGGGCAAGCAACGCGTGCTTGTAGCATCGATCCGCACTATGCTCTCTTGCGCACTCAAGCAGGACAAGCGTCTTGTGAAGCGGCAGGGGACTGATAGAACCGGCAAGCAGCAGCTTGGTTGCTTCAGGATCAAGCGTTCTCAGCGTCAGTTTGCCAATGCTTCTCTCGCACATCCTGTCGTCGTCGATGCCTTGCGACTTCAGATTGTGCAGCGCCCTATCGCCGACAGCGTTTGCCAAATCAACGAGCGACGCCGGATCGACGTCCCAATCGAGCTTGACGCTGCTCGCGAACTGAGCGAACGGATTGGCCTCGATGCCGATAGCCCTCATGCCTTGCAACTTCGACTCCACCAGCGTCGTGCCGGTGCCGCAGAACGGATCCAGTATGGTGCTGCCCGGCGCGAGATCAAAGTCCCTGATGTAGTCTCTTACAAGGTGAGGAGGGAATGACAGAACAAAGCGGTACCAGTCGTGTACTACGCGATCCCGCGGGTCCAACTTATTCACCCGCCCGTTGGCGATGGCCTTTGAATGCTCTGCGCCATTTCCAATCGACTCAAAGGCCGTTGACGGCAAATTCAGTTGTGTGTGGGTACCCCTCATCTGGACGGCTTTCCGCTCGCGCTCTGAAGTTGCAATGATACTCAGGAAGTCTATACACGGCAGCGCGCCTTTTCCAGAAAAAACGTCAGTGAAGAAACGTCCCGCTTCCGATTGGCCGTTCAAATTGCTGCCGCGTGTGACCCCAAGTACCCCGATTCCTCATCCCGCACTCTGTCGTACCCCTACATATCGTGTGTCGCTGCTTTCCGACGGCGCCGGACTCGATCGCCTTCGGAAGGGAAATTCGGATTTCTCTTTTTTTCTTTAAGTCGCTATCTGCACAAGGCATTACGTCCATATCCGGAAAACGGCCTATTGGACTTACGTCTCGCCGAAAGCCCCAAGACTCTATCACCCCGGTTAGTTATAGAGGGACTGTGTTTCTTGGGGGATACCTCCGGCCGAAGGTCGCGTGGTCGGCAGTTAACTTGGGATGGTTCCGTGCCGTTCTTACGAAGTGCCGGAATTCAGACGGATTTGGGCGCTTTCGGGCACTTTCGCATTTGGACCGCGGAACCTGTTTATCGCCGCCCCTCCAATTCGGAGGTTCGAGGTGAGTCAGAGGTCAGTCGCGCCTGGGCCTATGCAGTGACGATTCTGCAAAATGTCATTTTTCATTGACTTTAGATGATTTCCCGTGATAATTATCAGGTTTCCACAACTGCGCTGACGAACGTAAGGCATTATGCTTTCGACAGTTAGTGTCAGGAGGACGTGTTGTGAAGAGCGATTTGACCAAGAAGGGCTTGGAGAGGATGCCGGCGAGGGCGCTCATTCTCGCGACGGGAGTTCCGCGCGAGGAGATGGGCAAGCCCTTCATCGGCATCGTGTCGAGCTTCACGGATCTCATCCCGGGGCATATTCACCTGCGCCGGCTGGAGCGCGCGGCAGAGCACGGGGTATGCGCGGGCGGCGGTGTGCCGTTTCTTCTGTCGGTACCGGGCGTCTGCGACGGCGTAGTGATGGGCCATAGGGGCATGCACTATAGCCTGCCTTCGCGCGAACTGATCGCCGACATGATCGAATCGGTGGTTACCGGCCATGCGCTCGACGGGATGATTCTCCTCGGCACCTGCGACAAGATAGTGCCGGGGATGCTGATGGCCGCGGCGCGGCTCGACATACCGGCGGTCGTCGTTACCGGCGGGCCGATGATCTCCGGGCGCCACAGAGGAAGAAAGCTCGCCCTCGTGCGGGACACGTTCGAAGCGGTCGGCCGCAGGCAGAAAGGCGAGATCGACGACGTCGAGGCCGCCTGCATCGAGATGGAAGCTTGCCCCGGAGCGGGTTCATGCCAGGGGCTCTACACGGCCAACACGATGGCGTGCGTGACCGAAGCGCTGGGGATGAGCCTGCCCGGCTGCGGAACCACACTCGCGGTCGCGTCGCGCAAGGACCGTATCGCGCATCTGTCCGGTATGCGCGTGTGCGAGCTCGTTCGCGAAGGCAAGACCGCGCGGCAGTTCATGACGAAGGACGCGTTTGCCAACGCGATTACGCTCGACATGGCCCTCGGCGGATCGACCAATACGTGCCTTCACATCCCGGCGATTGCGCATGACGCGGGCATTACGATTGATCTCAATCTCTTCGACGAAACCAGCCGCAAGACGCCGCACATCACGAGCCTGGAGCCCGGCGGCAACCACTTCATGGAAGATCTCGATTATGCGGGCGGCGTGCCGGCGGTCTTCAAGCGTCTGAAGAGCTACCTTAAGGACGCGCCGACGGTGTCCGGCAAGTCCATCTACGAGATTGCGGACGAGGCCGAAGTCACCGACGACGACGTCATCAGGACGATTCCCAACGCGTACCATAAGGAAGGCGGCATCGCTGTGCTCCGTGGCAACCTCGCGCCCGACGGCGGCGTGATCAAGCAGAGCGCGGTCGACCCCAAGGCGATGCGCCTCGAGGGCAAGGCCGTCTGCTTCGACAGTGAGGACGAAGGTATGCGGGCGATCATGGACGGCAAGGTCAAGCCCGGCCACATCGTCGTCATCCGTTACGAAGGCCCCCGCGGCGGCCCCGGCATGCGCGAGATGCTCTCGCCGACCGCGGCCATTGTCGGGATGGGTCTTGCGACCTCAGTGGGCCTCCTGACCGACGGGCGGTTCTCCGGCGGCACGAAGGGCCCCTGCATCGGCCACATCTCGCCTGAAGCAGCAGCGGGCGGTCCCATCGGCCTCGTCAGAGACGGCGACACAATCACGATCGATATTCCGAATCGCCGCCTTGACGTGAAGGTTAGCGACGACGAGATGGCTAAGCGCAAGGCGGAGTGGAAGCCATGCCCGCCGAAGATCACAAGCGGTTACCTCGTCAGATACGCGCGGACGGTGCAAAGCGCGTCTACGGGCGCGATCTGTATATAGATTTCGCGCGAACAACGCTTTGGAATGGATTGTAGAGGGATTCCGGGCTGCTATAATAAGGGCTCAGGCTACCCGGTGGTGTAATGGTAACACAAGAGGTTTTGGTCCTCTCGTTGGAGGTTCGAGTCCTCCCCGGGTAGCCATTCAGTTGACCGACGCCTCGTTGATCAAGCACAATGACTGATCTCAAGGCTCTGATTCTCGCTGCAGGTAAGGGCGTCCGGATGAAGTCGGACAGCCCGAAGGTGCTCTTTGAAGCCAACGGTCTGCCACTTCTGTGGTATCCCGTGCGCGCGGCGCGCGAAGCGGGGGCCGCCGAGATCGTCGTGGTCGTAGGCGCGGGTAGGGTTGCGGTCCAGGAGCGCTTCAAGGACGAACGGCTCACGTGGGCGCTGCAGGACAAGCAGCTCGGCACCGGCCATGCGGTAATGTCCGCGCGCGAAGCGCTTGATGGTTTCCGCGGCCATATATTCATATTGTGCGGCGACGCGCCGCTCATTCGGCGCGAAACGCTTGAAAAACTGTACAAGACCACCGTGGACAGCGGCGCGGCGGCGACGGTTCTGACGACGGTTGTCGCGAATCCGACCGGCTATGGCCGGATCATCCGCGACGATGCGGGCATAAAGCGTATCGTCGAGGAGAAGGACGCGACGCCGCAGGAGAAAGCTGTTCGCGAGATCAACTCCGGCACGTACTGCGCGAAGTGGCCGGCGCTGAACTCGGTCCTCGACGAGATCTCGGCCAATAATGCCCAGCGCGAGTACCTGCTGACGGACGCGGTCGCGCTTCTCATCAAGCGGGGCAGGTTGGTCCAGGCGTTTCTGAGCGAAGACCCCGACGAAGGGTTGGGCGTGAACTCGCGCGCGCAGTTGGCGGCAGTCGCAAAGGCGCTTCGCATGCGCGTCGCCGAGCGATGGATGGCTGAAGGCGTGACGATCGTCGATCCGGCGAGCGTCTACATCGATGAGCGCGCCGAGATCGGCCGCGATACGGTGATAAAGCCCTTCGTGGTGATCGACGGGCCGGTGAAGATCGGCGCGTGCTGCCAGATAGGGCCGTTCACGCATATTCGTGGAGAGGCGAAGCTGGCGGATGAAGTGAACCTCGGCAATTTCGTCGAGGTCAAGGCGTCGTCTCTCGGGGCAAGAACTCGCGCGAGACATCTGGCGTTTGTCGGCGATGCGAAAGTCGGTCGCGACGTGAATATCGCGGCGGGAGTGATTACGGCGAACTCCGACGGTGTGCATTTGCAGGTGACCCAGATAGGGGATGGAGCATATGTAGGGGCAGGGACGATCTTCGTTGCCCCTACCGAAGTGGCCGCCAGGGGCGCAACCGGCGCGGGCGCCGTGGTAACGAAGGACAAGACCGTGCCGGCCGGAGAGGTCTGGGTTGGCGTGCCCGCCAAAAAGCTTGAAAAGGCGCCACGCACGGTAAGGAAGACCAAAAAACGGAAGTAACGATGGACAGAATGAAGGTTTTCTGCGGGATGGCGTCGCAGCAGCTCGCGACCGACATATGCGAGTATCTCGGCGTGCCCCTCGGCAGGGCGACGGTGGGACGGTTCCCCGACGGCGAGATACAGGTGAAGGTGCTCGACGACGTGCGCGGAAGCGACGTCTTCATCGTGCAGTCGACCTCGACGCCGGTAAATGAGCATCTGATGGAGCTCCTGATCCTCATCGATTGCGTAAAGCGGGCGAGCGCGGACAGGATTACGGCTGTAATACCTTACTATGGCTACGCGCGGCAGGACCGCAAAGATGAGGGGCGAGTGCCCATAACTGCCCGTCTTGTGGCGGATATGATTACCGCCGCCGGCGCCGACAGGGTGCTCACAATCGACCTCCACGCCAGCCAGATACAGGGATTTTTCGATATTCCGGTCGATCATCTCTACGCTGTTCCCGTTATGGGCCGTTACTATAAAGAGATGCAGATTAAGGACTTAGTGGTGGTCTGTGCCGACGTAGGCGGGGTCAAAATGGCCAATGCCTACGCCAAGATGCTCGGTGGGGGCCTCGCGATTGTGGAAAAGACCCGCATCGACCCTCACACGACCAAGGCCGGAAACGTCATCGGCGATGTGAAGAACAAGAATATCCTTATGATTGACGACATGATCGCCACCGGCGGTTCGATAGCCGAGGCATGCAAGTCCTTGAAAGATAGGGGTGCTCTTGATATATATGTGGGCGCTACGCACGCGGTTTTCAGCCCCGGGGTGGAGAATCGTCTCGGCAAGGCGCCGGTGAAAGAGGTGGCGGTTACCGACACGATCCCTCTTACCGACCGCGCAAAAGGCTTTAGCGTGAAGGTCCTGTCGGTCGCCAAGCTTCTCGGCGAAACGATGCGCCGTATTCACTTTAACGAAAGCGTCTCGAGCCTGTTCAACTCGGGCCCCGAGGCGATGTTGTTTTGAGAGACAGATCAGGGGCGCCTGAAGAAGCGCTCCCAAAAGGAAAGTCGAAAGGAGTATTCGGATGGCCAAGCGTCCCCTTATAGAGGCCCAGCCGCGCACCGAGACGGGAAAGCGCGCGATGGTCCGTCTTCGCAAGAACGGCAACGTGCCGGCGGTGATGTACGGTTCCGGCGTCGCGACCGAAAACCTCATGGTTAACGAAGAAGCGATGCGTGCGGTCCTTGAAAGCCGCTCTCGAATGGTCGAGGTCAAGGTCGGCGACAATACGCAGCCGGCGGTCCTCAAGGAAGTGCAGTTTGATCATCTCGGCTCCGATTTGTATCACATCGACTTCGAGCGGATCAACCTCTCCGAAGTCGTGCGCGTGCAGGTTCCGGTCGAAACGCACGGCGTGCCCAAGGGCTCCAAGAACGGCGGCGTCATGGCCGTAAGCCATCGGCACGTGACGGTCGAATGCACGGCCGGCGACGTCCCGAACGAGATACTGGCGGAGGTCGCCGATCTCGACATAGGGCAGAGCCTTACCGTCGGACAGTTGACGCTGCCCCAGGGCGTGAAGCTCATCGATGATCCGGGGACGGTTGTCGTAACGATCCAGGCGCCTCGCGCTGAAGAAGAGATTACGGCGCCCGCGGCTGAGACCGAGATGGCCGAGCCTGAAGTCATCACGGCCAGAAAGCCCGAGGAAGAGGAAGAGGCAGAGGAAGAGAAGTAGGCGCGTTTCTTGCATTCGCCGCAGGGTAGGTGATGAAAATCATCATCGGTCTCGGCAACCCCGGGCCGGAGTACAAGGGAACCCGGCACAACGTGGGTTATCGCGTGGCGGATGCGCTTGGCGCGCTGTATTCGATACGCATCCTTTCGCGGCGCGCGAAGTCACTCGTCGGGGAAGGCACGGTGGAAGGCTTCGAGGCGGTAATCGCGAAACCGGAGACGTTCATGAACAACTCCGGGCGCGCGGCCGCCGCTCTTCTCGAGAAGTACGATGCGGGTCTTCAGGACCTGCTTGTTGTGTGCGATGATTTCCACCTGGAGCTGGGCAGACTGCGGGTCCGCCGCACGGGCTCTTCGGGCGGACAGAAGGGGCTCCAGTCGATAATCGATACGCTCGCCTCGCAGGACTTCGCGCGGCTGAGGATAGGAATCGGCGAGGCAAGGCGCGACCCGGTGGACTTTGTCCTCTCCCGGTTCTCCAGGGCGGAAGAGGAAGTGATAGGACAGGCGGTAGACCAAGCCGCCCGAGCCTGCGCGGTGTGGGCGAGGGACGGCATAGAAGCCTGCATGAACGAGTTCAATCGCTCACCGGCGGATTGACCGTTGCCAGGCGATAAAGTGCACGACGAACGGCAAGTGTTTTTGTTTTCTTGAGGAGTGGTTTCAAAGGAGATGGACTTTGAAGCTTTATGAGGGAATGTTCATAGTTGACAGCTCCGCGGCGGAACGCGATTGGGCGGGCGTCGTCGGCGAGCTGGAAGGGATCATCAAGCGGCACGGCGGGGAAGTGGTCGACCTGCGCAAGTGGGACGACAGACGCCTTGCCTACGAGATAAACCGCATCAGACGCGGCATGTATGTCCTGGTTCACTTCAACGCGCCGCCTCTTGCGATGCAGGAAATGAGGCGCGACTTCAACCTGAGCGAGAAGATCGTTCGCCAGCTTGTAACAATCGACGAGGACGGAGTGCCCAAGGGCGAAGAGAGGCCGGGCATCACTTCCACGGCGATAGCCGACTTCGGCGACAGGGACGAGCGCGAAGGAGGCGACAGAGGAGACAGGAGAGGGCCGCGCAGGTTCCGCGAGCGCGGCGAGGAAGCCGTGCCCGAAGGGATCGGGACAGAGGGCGAAGGCGTCGCATAAGCGCGGTCGCGCCGCTCGAAGGGCCGACCTCGCGGAAGCCGGAGAAGACAAATGGCCAACTTCAACAAAGTGCTCCTCATGGGCAACCTCACCAGAGATCCCGAGCTGCGTTATACGCCAAGCGGCACGGCGGTCGCGTCGTTCGGCCTCGCGGTCAACCGCAAATGGACAGGCCAGAACGGCGAGGAGCGCGAGGAAGTGCTTTTTGTCGACGTGAGCGCGTTCGGCAGGCAGGCGGAGGTCATAAGCGAATATATGTCGAAGGGTCGAGGCATATTCATCGAGGGGCGCCTCAAGCTCGACCAGTGGCAGGACAAGGAGACGCAGGCGAAGCGCTCGAAACTGACGGTGGTCGCCGACAGCTTCCAATTCCTCGGCGGTCCCGGCGGCGGCGGTGGCGGCGCGGCGGGTGAAGGCGGCGGGCAGCGCGGCGCGCGTCCCAAGCCGGCGGCGGCATCCTCCGAAGAGCCGGCTCCTGACGACGACATCCCATTCTGATTGAACCAGAGAAGAAAAGAGAGGACATAAATGGCGGTCAGCAAAGAGAAAAGAAGAGCGCGACAGGCCAACAAGTGCCGTTTCTGCCGCGCGCAGGTCAAAGGCGTGGATTACAAGGATATCGGGACGCTGAAGAAGCTCGTCACCCCCCAGGGCAAGATGTTTTCGCGTAAGCGCGCCGGCAACTGCGCGTATCATCAGCGCAGCCTCAAGCGCGCGGTGAAGCGCGCGAGATTCCTGGCGCTGCTGCCGTACGTCGGGTAGCGCCCGAGTGGTCGAGAATGAGCGGCCGCTGAAGCCGGATCCTCGCCGCGTGAGCCGGTTGTCTGGAATGGCGAGCGGGTTAATGACGGGCGAAGGCAGCGGCGGCGGTGTCCGTAACAGCAAAAGGGAGAAACTATGCAGGTCCTTCTTAGAAATACCGTGGCCCATCTCGGCAAGCCGGGCGACATCGTCAACGTGAAGCCGGGCTATGCCCGCAATTACCTCGTTCCGAGGGGTCTTGCAATTCCCGTGAAGGACGGCGACGTCAAGGCGGTCGACCTGGAGCGTAGGCGCCTCCAGAGGATTGCCGACAGGGAGCGCAAGCAGAAGGAAGAGCTTGCCGCGACCCTGAGGGACAGGTCCGTCACGATTACGATGAAGGCCAACGAAGAGGGGATTCTCTTCGGTTCCGTCGGCCCCGAACAGGTTGCCGAAAGGATTACCGCCGAGATCACCCCGGTCGACGCGGCGATGGTGAAGCTCGAAGAGCACATCAAGGCCCTCGGGGCGTACGACGTGGTCCTTCATCTGGGGGGCGAGATCGAGGTAACGGTAAAGGTCAATGTAGTGGGCGAGCCGGCGGAGAACGCGTAACTCGCGGCGAACCGGATGCTCGAGGCGCCATGCGCGGATTTGACGGGGCGGCTTATCGGCCGCCCCTGTATTTTTTCAGCGGTTTTTCGCCGTCGGCAGAGCGCCGCGGCGCGTCGCAGGGCAGTCCGCGGAACTACACTCCAAACTGTGTTGATTCTTGTGCTGATTCTTGGTTGAATTTCGTCCGCCGGTAGCGTAGGATATGACTTCCACGTTGGTTTGAGGGCAGTGCCATCTTTTCGGGCCGCGCCCAAACAGGGGGAAGCGGCTGTTGGAAGGGGCAGCACGGGATGTCGACCGAGACACTTCTCGATAGAGTACCGCCGCAGGATCTCGAAGCCGAGGCAGCCGTCCTCGGCTCGATCATGCGCGATAATGAGTGCGCGGGCGAGGTGGTGCAGATTCTGTCCGCGGAATCCTTCTACAGCCGCAAGCATCTTGTCATCTACGATTGTCTCGTAAGTCTCTACGACAACCGCCGCGCCATAGACCTCATCACGCTGCGCGACGAGCTCTCGCGAAGGGGGATGCTCGATGAAGTGGGGGGCCTCGCGTATCTGACGGAGGTTCTCGACTCCGTGCCGTCCGCGGCCAACGCGGTTTCCTACGCGCATATCGTGCGCGACAGGGCGCTTCTGCGCTCTCTCATATCCGCATGCACCGGCATCCTCCGGGACGCCCACGAAGCGCGCGAAAGCGCGGACATGATTCTCGACAGGTCGGAGAAACGCATCTTCGACATTGCGGAGAAGCGCATCAGCGGCGACGCGATCGGCCTCGAAGAGGTCCTGAAGCGAACGTTCGAGATGATCGAGCGCTATCAGGAGCGCAAGGGCCGCTATACCGGGATTCCGTCCGGCTTCGACGACCTCGACGACAAGACAGGCGGCTTTCAGAACGCCGAGATGATCATCATCGCCGCGCGCCCCTCCATGGGCAAGACTACACTCGCGCTCAATATCGCACAGCACGTTGCGGTTGAGGAGAAACTTCCGGTCGCGATATTCTCCATGGAGATGTCGGATCTTCTCCTGGCGCAGAACCTTTTGTGCATGTACGCGAAGGTCGACGCCTCCAAGCTGCGCGCCGGCATGATAAGCGGCGAAAAGCTTGACGCCCTCGTCGATGCCGCAGGCAAGCTTTCCGAAGCGCCGATATACATTGACGATACGCCGGGACTGACGGTCCTCCAGCTGCGCGCCAAGGCCAGGCGTCTTGCCGCCCGTCACGGGATAAAGATGATCGTCGTCGACTACATCCAGCTCATGGGCGCGGAAGGCGCGGAGAACCGCCAGCAGGAGATATCAACCATCTCCAGAGGCATAAAGGCGCTTGCCAGAGAGCTCGATATTCCGATAATCGCAATATCTCAGCTCAACCGCGCGCCCGAGGCCCGCGAGGGGCACAAGCCGCGTCTCGGGGATCTGCGTGAGTCGGGGGCGCTTGAGCAGGATGCCGACGTCGTCATGCTTCTGCATCGGCCGGGCTACTATGCCGGCCATGCGGAAAACGCGGCGGAAGGAAGCGTTACGGCGGAGGAAACCGAGCTCATTATTGCCAAGCAGCGCAACGGTCCGGTGGGGGACGTTCCGCTGGTCTTCCGCAGCAACATGCTGAGATTCGAATCAAGAGCCAGGGGGTTCTGAAAGGATCTTCGCGGTCCGAAGGAGAGTGGTGGTTGAGACCTCCAAGGGGGTTGGCCCTCGTCGGTCTGTTGCTTGCATTTTCCTCGCTGTGCGCTGCAGCCGAGCAGAGGATAAGTTCTGTCAGCGTGAATGGCGTCACCGGCGCGGAGCTCACCGACGCTCAGCGTGTCATCAAGGTCAGGGCAGGGGACGTCTATTCCGAGAAAGCCCTCCAGGACGACGTCATCTCGCTTCTTGGACTTCCCTTCATCCTCTCCGCGCGCGCCAAAGAGAACATTACCCCCGCCGGCGTCGAGGTCACCTATGACATAGCCGTCAAGGGACGCCTTACAGGCGTCGCCTTCGCCGGAAACCACAAGTTCAAGGCAAAGAAGCTGCGCCAGATCGGCGGCCTCGAAAAGACGGAATACTATGACCTTGCGCTGCTGACCGAAGCGCGGAACCTGATTATCGATAAGTACAAGACTTCCGGCTACCTCTTTGCCAAGGTGGATTTCGCGTCGCAGCCGGACGGCAGCGTGCTTTTCACCATAGACGAAGGCCCGCGGCTCAAGGTCGTCAGGGTGACCATAATCGGCAACACCGTTTTCAGCGATGCGGTTATCAAGAAGAACGCGGTCAAGACGAAGACCCGCAAGTGGCTCATCCTGCCTTATCGCCTCGACGAGACCGTAATCCAGGAGGACAGCGCGCGCATACAGGACTTCTACCGCGACGCCGGGTATCTTGACGTGAACGTGAAAGTGAACTTCAACCTGACGTCCAACGGCAAAGGGATAATCGTCGACTATACTGTCACCGAGGGGCCGCTATATACAACGCGCAACGTCACGATAGCCGGCAACAGCGTCGTGTCGGCGGCGCGCCTCGAATCAGTCCTCAAGATGACCGCGGGCAAGCCATTCTCGCCGTCGCGGACCAACAAGGACATCGCCGCGATGAAAAGCGTTTACGGACAGACAGGCTATATCGACGCGGCCGTAAGCCCACGGCCGACGTTTCAGCAGCAGGGCACTGAGGTGGACGTTGCCTATACTGTGACCGAAGGCGGTCCCGTCGCGGTCAAGGAAGTCGAGATCCTCGGCAACGACAAGACCAGGGACAACGTCATCCGGCGCGAGCTGGAGTTTCGCCCCGGGGAGACATACAACACCGATAAGATCGAAGAGTCGAAGAGTAATCTCAATAAGCTGGGCTACTTTTCGAAGGTGGACATCTCTCCCGACAACAAGACGCCGGGCGCGCCGAACCGCGATGCGCTCGTGAACGTCGAGGAGACGAATACCGGGTCCTTCCTCGTTGGAGTAGGCATAAGCTCGAACCAGGGTCTCATAGGTACGGTGGCGCTGATGCAGCGCAACTTCGACTATCGCACGCCGCCCAAGAACTGGCACGACGTGTCGGAGGGCAGAGCGTGGTCCGGCGGCGGCCAGCAATTCGAATTGAGGGCAGCACCAGGAACCGAGCTGTCGCAAGCCGGAGTAACCTGGCGCGATCCGCACGTCAACGACTCGGACTACTCCCTCGGCTTGGGAGCGCATTTGTGGAACAGGATCTGGAACAGCTATACAGAACGGCGCATCGGCGGCGAGGTCTCCGTAGGCCGGCACTTCACCAAGCACACGACCGGAGAGATCACGACAACCATTGACGACGTGCATATCGGGAGCATTGAAAAAGGCGCGCCTAAGGACGTGACAAGCGTCAAGGGCAGCCACATGGACGACGTGCTCGGATTCTCGCTCGCGCATGATACGACGGACAGCTTTGTCCTGCCGACGAAGGGGCACCTGGTGAACGGCGTCTACGAGACGTCGGACAAGTTCCTCGGTTCGGACTTCGAGTGGCAGCGCTGGCGCACGGACGGCGCATGGTATAAGCTGCTCAAGAAAGATGAGCTTGACCGGCCTTATATCCTGAGCCTGCGCGGCCGTCTCGGCTACATGACGACGTTTTCGGATGACCAGATTCCGATTTACGACCGGCTGTACGCCGGCGGCTTCGGCGACGTGAGAGGTTTTGCCTACAGGGGACTGGGCCCCCATTCGAAAGACGAAACCCCGCTTGGCGGAGAGCTGGTCACGACGGGCGGCATACAGTACGACTACCCGATTGCCGCCGACGTTCTTCGCGGCGACTTCTTCACTGATGCCGGCAACCTGGCCGGCAAGCCGGGCGATTTCAACTTCGGCGACTTCAGATACTCCGCCGGCTTCGGGTTCAAGATAATCATCCCGCCGCCGCTCAACTTCCCGGTAGTGATCGATTTCGGCTTCCCCATACACAAGGAGCACGGAGACGAGAGCCAGCTGGTGAGCTTCAGCATCGGGAAGTTCTTCTAAGGCGGCCGGGCACAGCCGCGTGCGCATCGTTTTTGGTATCGGTTCGGGGTTTGCCCTCGCACGGTCGGGTTGTATAATACATTCCTTTGGAGCACGCTTCGGCGGGCTTCCGGTCGCTGCAAGAGGCCGCTAACAGCGGTCTCGCGGCGCTTTCGGGGAGAATCCACGTGGAAAAGACTCTTGGCGACCTTGCCAAACTTGTGGATGGCAGGGTGACCGGCGATCCCAACACAATAATCACCGGCATCTCCGGCATCCGGGAGGCCAAGAGGGGCGACATTACGTTTATCGCCAATAGAAAGTACGCGAGCCTTCTTGCGGACTGCCGCGCATCGGCGGTGGTCATAGGCGAAGGGGTCGACGGCTCGCCGGTGCCGTCCATTTACGTCAAGAACCCCGACGTCGCGTTCGCGAAAATAGTCGACGCCTTTGCCCCCGAGCCCGTAAAGTTCTTCAAGGGCATCCACCCCACGGTTGTGATGGGACAGGACGTCACGATAGGCAAAGATGTTTCCATCCAGGCGTTCAGCGTCATCCAGGACGGCGCGGAGATAGGCGACGGCGCCGTCATCTATCCGCTTGTTTACATAGGGCACTTCGCCAAAGTCGGCAAGAACACTATTGTCTATCCGCACGTCACGATCCGCGAGCGCTGCCTCGTAGGGGCGAACTGCATAATTCACTCCGGCACGGTCATAGGCTCGGACGGCTTCGGGTTCTCGACAGTAAGCGGCGTTCACCAGAAGATCCCCCAGATAGGCATCGTGCAGGTGGATGACGACGTGGAGATAGGCTCGAACGTTGCTATTGACCGGGCAAGATTCGGCAAGACCCATATCGGACGAGGCACCAAGATCGACAACCTCGTCCAGATCGCGCACAACGTAACCGTAGGCGAGCATTCGTTCATCGTGGCGCAGGCGGGGATTGCCGGAAGCGCGCAGATCGGCCGGCACGTGATACTCGCGGGCCAGAGCGGCGTCGACGGCCACAGGACGGTGGGCGACAACGTGGTGCTGGCGGCCAAGGGCGGGATTACCAAGGACACCCCCGCGAATAGTTTCGTATCGGGCTTTCCCGCGCAGGCTCACGACAGGGAACTCAAGCTTCAGGCCACGATAAGAAAACTGCCGGAGTTCGTGGAGCAGATAAAGGCGCTTGAAGAGCGCGTCAGAGAGCTTGAGAAAAGCGGCGGCGAAGAGCGTCAGGGAGCATCGAGGTGAAATCGAGGAGAAAGCAAAGGACAATAGCGGGGAGCGCGGAGTTTTCGGAGGTGGCGCTCTTTTCCGGGCAGAAGGTCCACGTGCGGCTCATGCCCGCGGCGGGCGATTCGGGAATCACCTTCGTGCGCACTGATCTCGACGGCAGACCATCGGTGCCCGCATCGGCCGAGTTCGTGCATTCCACGACGCGCCGCACTCAGCTCAAGCGCGGCGCCGCCGAGGTCGGAACGGTAGAGCACATCCTTGCCGCCGCCGCCGGCGCGGGCGTCGACAACATGGTCATCGAGCTCGACGGCGACGAGGTCCCCAACATCGACGGCTCCGCCCAGGGCTTCTACAAGATCATGAAGGACGCTCGCGTTGTCGAGCTCGACGAGCCCAGGCCGGCCGTGTTCATAACCGACCCCGTCTCGGTGCAGGACGGCGATACGGGAATGTTCGCCCTGCCGTCGGAAAGCGGCATGGCGGTCTCGTACACGCTCGATTACGATTCGCCTCTCATCCAGACCCAGAGCTACGCGTTCAATTTCAGCGAGGATGCATTCGCCAGCGACATTGCCCCCGCGAGGACTTTCTGTCTGTCCACCGAAGTCGATGAGCTCAGAAAGCGCGGCCTCGGCCGCGGGGCCACCTATAAAAACACGCTCGTGGTTTCGGAGAAGGGCGTTATAGACAATACGCTGAGGTTCAGCGACGAATTCGTCCGGCATAAGGTGCTCGACGTCCTGGGCGACCTGTCGCTCCTGGGAGCGGATCTCTACGCGCGGGTAGTCGCAGTCAAATCCGGACACACGCTTAACGTCAAGCTCGTGAAAGCGCTTCGCGAGAAGATGAGGGAAAGCGGGGATCTTCCGTGGGACCAGTCGGAGATCCTTGATATCTGCCGCATACAGAAGATACTTCCCCACAGGTATCCGTTTCTCCTTGTCGACAGGGTCCTGCGCATAGAGGGCGACAGGTTTGCGGTGGGAATCAAGAACGTTACGTTCAACGAGGAATTCTTCCAGGGGCACTTCCCGGGGCATCCCGTCATGCCGGGGGTGCTTCAGATAGAGGCCATGGCTCAGTTGGCCGGGGTGCTGCTCCTCAGAAAGCTCGAGCACGCCGGCAAGCTCGCATACCTTCTGTCGCTCGACAGCGTGAAGCTTCGAAAGACCGTTGTGCCCGGCGACCAGGTGAGGCTTGAGGCTGAAACCGTAAGGCTCAAGAACCGGATCGCCCAGGTCGATACAAGAGCCCTCGTGGATGGCCAGGTGGTGGCCGAAGCCAAGATCAAGTTCATGCTGGTCGACGCGGGAGAGTAGCACGCCGGCGCCGCATGCTTCAGGAAGGGGAAACCATAGAAGCGATAGTACACAGCACCGCTATTATTGAGAAAGGGGCGGTTCTCGCGGACGGCGTTCGCGTCGGCCCCTACTGCGTCGTGGGCGCCAACGTGACCGTAGGCGAAGGCACCGAGCTGAAGAACGGCGTCGTCATCGACGGCCTCACTACAATCGGCCGCGAGAATGTCATCTATTCGTATGCCGTCATCGGTACTGCGCCCCAGGACCTCAAGTACAAGGGCGCGCTCACGCGCGTCTCCATCGGCGACCGAAACACGATACGCGAGTACGTGACCGTCAACGCCGGCACGGAGAAGGGCGGAGGCCTGACGACTGTCGGCAATGACAATCTTCTCATGACCGTCTGCCACGTCGCGCATGACTGTTCGGTCGGCGACGGCTGTGTCATTTCCAATGCGGTGCTCCTCGCGGGGCACATTTCCGTCGGAGATCACGTGGTGCTTTCGGGGGCCGTGGCCATTCATCACTTCGTGACGATCGGCGAGTACGCGTTCATTGGAGGGATGTCGCGCGTGGTCCAGGACGTTCCGCCTTTTCTCGTGTCCGAAGGCGATCCGGCCGAGCCGAGGGCGGTGAACGTCGTCGGACTTTCGCGCCATGGATTCACCCAGGAGGCGATAGACCGGCTGGAAGCGGCGTTCAGGCAGATATTCCGTTCCGGCAGGCCGATGTCGCGCACGCTCGACGAGGTGATGGCCGGCAAGGCCGGGCCCGAAGTGACGCGGCTTATAGAGTTCTTGAAGAAGCGCAACGAAGGTAAGCACGGCCGTTCGAGACAGCCGTAGGTGAGCATATGGCGGTAAGGACAGCTGTTATCGGCGTGGGAAGCATGGGCGCGTCGCACGCGCGCGTAATGAGCGCGCTTCCGGGCGCCAGCCTTGTGGCCGTATGCGATGCCGACGGCGCTCGCGCGAAGGAAGTGGCGTCGAAGTATTCCACTGAGGCGGTTTCCGACTACCGCGCGCTCGACGGCCGCGTGGACGCCGTGTCGGTTGCCGTGCCGACGATCGCGCACGCCGAGGTTGCCGGCTTCTTCCTCGAAAGAGGCGTCTCGGTGCTCGTGGAAAAGCCCATGGCGCGCAACTCCGCCGAAGCCCGCCGCCTCGTTGATGAGGCCGCGAAGTCCGGCGCTACGCTCATGGTTGGGCATATCGAGCGTTTCAACCCCGCGTTCATGGCCATAGACGACCTTGCCGTTCGGCCGCTCTTCATCGAGTGCGACAGGATAAGCCCCTTCCGTTTCCGCTCCGCGGACATCGGCGTCGTGTTCGACCTGATGATCCACGATATCGATATCATTCTTCGCCTGGCGCGGTCCAAGCCGGCCAGGATCGACGCCGTGGGGGTGGCCGTCATCGGCGCCAACGAGGACATCTGCAATGCCCGGATAGAGTTCGAGAACGGCGTCGTCGCCAACGTGACCGCAAGCCGGGTCGCGACGAAGTCGCTTCGCAAGATCAGGCTCTTCAGCCGCGAGTCATATATCACTATTGACTACGCCGCCAGACAGGTGTTCATATACAAGAAGTCGGGGAAGCTGCAGTTCGACGTCGCCACGGCAATGAAATCGGGCGCCACGAGTCTTGCCGATTTTGCCGGACTGTCTTTTCCCGATCTCCTTGACATAAAAGAGCTTAAGCTCGACGACCACGAACCGCTCCACAAGGAGTTGGAGGCATTCGTCAATTCGGTCGAAACAAAAACCCGGCCACCCGTCACCGGGACCGATGGCCTCGAGGCCATCGAGATTGCCGAGGCGGTGGTCCGCTCGGTCAAGGGACACGAGTGGAAGGTGTGAGCAAAGCCTGTTGCCAGGGGAGAAAGAGATGCCGCGATTCGATGACCTGGGTCTGGAATTGACCGTTGTCAACGACAAGATCGAAGCGAATATATTCGGACCGCCGGCGAGTTTCGTCAGGGACCAGGTGGAGCGGGTCCTTAACACCGTTAACAAGATGAAGGTGATCGCCCACAAGGACGGGGCGCTCGTATACAACCTGTACAACCCTCCCCAGCCGACTCGAGCAGGGCTTCATGCGATCGAGCGCAATGTGAAGGCCGCGATGGCGGGACACGCCTGGCCTGCCACGGCTAATCTTGCGATCACGATGCGCTGCCAGTGCAACTGTGTGCACTGCTCTGCGGCGCCCTTCAAGGAGCCAAAGCGCCGAGAGCTCACCTCCGATGAGATCAAATCGGTCGTGACCCAGGCCGTCAACATGGGCAGCACGCTCGTGATCTTCGTCGGCGGCGACCCTCTTCTTCACAAGGACATATACAACTTCATCGCGCACGTGGACCGCAACAAAGCGGTTCCTATGATCTTCACCAACGGCGACCTCCTGACCGCCGACAACGTGAAGAAACTTGCCGACGCGGGGCTGTTCTCGATGAACATCTCCATCGATTCGCCGGACGCCGAAGAGCACGACAGGCTGCGCGGCCTCAAGGGTACATGGGAAAAGGCTATCCGCGGGGGCAAAATGGCCCTCGACGCCGGCATCCTCGTCGGGCTCTCGACGTACGCGACCGGCGAGCGTATCGACAACGGCAAGGTGGAACGCCTCCTGCAGTTCGCGCAGAAGGAGGGGTTCAGTGAAGTGACGATCTTCGATTGCATACCTTCCGGCAAGTTCCTCAAGGACACCGACGTGATCCTCTCGGACGCCGAGAAGCAGAAGGTCATCGATCTGGCCCTGCGTTACCACAACATGAGCCACCCAATGGGCGTCGTCGCTCAGTCGATAGTGAACTCTCCGATCGGGGCGGGCTGCTTCGGCGCCTACAGCGAGCTCTACATGACTCCTTACGGCGACATCGCTCCGTGCGACTTCAACCCCATCTCCTTCGGCAACGTTCTCGAAAAACCCCTGGCCGACATCTGGAAGAAGATGGTGAAGCACCCGGACTTCTGCTACAAGCACCCGACCTGCAGGATGCAGAGTCCCGAATACCGCAAGCGCTACATTGATGTCCTGCCGGACAACGTGCGGTTGCCGGTTGCGATAGAAGAGGTAGAGCGGTTGCGAGCGCAAGCGGGGGTAAAGTAGCGCCAGGTCGCAGGGGGCTCACAAACACGATGCAGGATGCCGCCCGGACGGGCCGTACTGTCGCCGGAAGTTGTCGGCTGTCGGCCGGCGTCTTGCGCCGCAGCGCGACTGAGAGCCACCCCAACGGGTAAGAGCCGGGTTGCCTCGAAAGGCCGATTTTCTGCTGAAAAACACCTCATTTTTCATCGGCTTGGTGTATTACGCCAACAAATGTCTCCACCGCATGGGAATATTGTTGACAAGAGAAGTGAATATCTGGAAACTATTCAAGTCTTATCCACGGGGGGTCACGGTACATTCTTGATCTCGGGTGCGCCGTGTTCCGGTTTCGATCTGTCTGTATCTCGGGTTTGGGGCAATGGTGCTTGCCCTATTGGCACAAGGCAACAGGGGAAGTAATGCCGCCTCTCCGGCGGCGCTCCGGGAACAGGGGTGTATGTCGTCTGGCACTCTGAGCACACTTCTCTGCTGTTCCCGGTATTGCTGAGCCGAAATATAAGTTGTGTAAGCTTTGGCGTGAGCGAGGCGAGGTGCCTCACGTTCGCGACGAAGGCTTGACGGACGCTGATGCGAGGGCACGTCAAGGGGGAGTTGAACGCACTGGCAGTTCTCTCCGGGTGTGTTTCTAAAAGGTTTTTCGCAAGGCGGTCGCAGCGTTTGCGGTCGCCCGAATATACAAACGTGATGATTCGTCGGCTCGGGGGTGTAGCCCGGGGAATTTGTGCATGGCACTTTAGGAGGAGGAGAATGGTAAGGATCGGGGTTCTGATGTGCGCGGTCGCAGTGCTCGCCATGTGCGGCATCGTGTACGCGACCGAAGCGCCGGCCGCCAAGTGCGCGGCGCCGAAAGTGGAATCCACTGCTTGCGCCAAGGTAGAGTCTACTGCGCCGAAGGCTGAAGGCGAGAAGGCGGCAGAGGGCAAACCGACGCTTAAGCAACTCGAGGCCGAGTCGAGCGCAGAGCGCAAGGCTGAGCTGAAGGCTGCCAAGGCGGAGGACGCCAAGTATGCCAAGCCCGAGTCCGCGGCGGGTCGCGCGGAGGATGCCAAGAGCATCCAGGATAAGCCGCATCTCAAGGACATAGTAGCCGAGTCGAGCGCCGAGCGTAAGGCGGAGAGAGAAGCCGCCAAGGTTGAGTCTACTGCGCCCAAGGCCGCTGTGAAGGAGGAGGCGGCGGAGGCGAAGGCTGAGCGCAAGGCCGAGTTAAAGGAGGCCAAGCAGGAGGAAGCGAAGTACGCCAAGCCCGAGTCCGCCGCGGGTCAGGCGCAGGATGCCAAGAGCATTCAGGACAAGCCGCGTCTCAAGGACATTGCGGCTGATTCGAGCGCAGAGCGCGCCGCCCGGCTCAAGGAAGCTAAGAAGGCGGCCAAGGTAGAGTCCACGGCGCCCAAGGCCGGCGAGAACGAGAAGGCGGCAGAGGGCAAGCCGACGCTTAAGCAACTCGAGGCCGAGTCGAGCGCGGAGCGCAAATCCGAGCTCAAGCGGGCCAAGCAGGAAGACGCGAAGTATGCCAAGCCCGAGTCTGCGGCGGGTCGCGCCCAGGATGCCAAGAGCATTCAGGACAAGCCGCACCTTCGCGACATAGAGGCGGAGTCGAGCGCCGAACGCAAGGCGGAGAGAGAAGCCGCCAAGGTTGAGTCCACGGCGCCCAAGGCCGCCGAGGGCGAGAAGGCTGCGGAGGGCAAGCCGACGCTCAAGCAGCTTGAGGCCGAGTCGAGCGCGGAGCGCAAATCCGAGCTCAAGCGGGCCAAGCAGGAAGACGCGAAGTATGCCAAGCCCGAGTCTGCGGCGGGTCGCGCGCAGGATGCCAAGAGCATTCAGGACAAGCCGCACCTTCGCGACATAGAGGCGGAGTCGAGCGCCGAACGCAAGGCGGAGAGAGAAGCCGCCAAGGTTGAGTCCACGGCACCCAAGGCTGAGGGCGAGGCTGCTGCCGAGTCCAGCGCCCCGGCGCCCGCTGCCGAGTCTTCGGCCGCGCAGGCTCCCACGGCCCCTGCCGTCCCCGTGGCGGAGCCGAGCGCTCCCGCCGCTGCCCCTGGTCCTTCCGCCGAAGAGATAGCGGCCGCCAAGGCCGAGCAGGCGAAAGCCCAAGCCGCGCAGCGCGAAATAGCCGACAAGATGGCCGCCGCCGAGCAGAAGCTCACCGCTGCTGAACAGAAACTGACCGCCGCCGAGCAGAAGCTTGAAGCCACTGAGAGACGTCTTGGCGAGCTCGAGGCGAAAGTAAACACCGTTTGCGGTACTGTCGAAGAGACTGGCAAGAGCGTGTATTCGATCACGGCTCAGTTGAAGCAGCTCGAGACGGTCAGCCGCCAGATCCCCGCTCAGCCACCGGCCGTTCAGATAAAGCCCTACGGATACATTAAAGTGGACGCGGCCTATGATAGCGGCCGTACGGCTTCAGGCGACGCTCCTCCCTTCGTCCTGTCGGAGAAGCCGGGCTTTGAGGATGACCGGCAGTTCACCATGACTGCACGGCAGACCCGCATCGGCATGGACATCTACGGGCCGGAAGTCAACGGCGGCAAGAACGTTGGCAAGGTTGAAGTCGATTTCTACGGGCCTCCGGGCACGCAGGAATTCAAGGCCATCAACATGCTCAGGCAGGCATACTGGCAGTACAGCAAGGACAACTGGAACGTGCTGGCAGGCCAGACCTGGGAAGTTGTGTCGCCCGGCGCCCCGAACATGCTCAACTACACCTATCTGGCCGACGCGGGTAACCCCGGCTATCGCAGGCCGATGGTCCGGTACGAGCGCGTAGATAAGGCCGGCGTGGCAAGCTTCAAGAGCGACGTATCTATTAACTGCGGCGTAGGCCCCGGTATATCGGGCGCTGCGGGCCCCGACGACGAGGCGTCGGATAGCGGTTGGCCGGTCGTTGAAGGCCGCGAAGGCGTGTCCTTCCCCACCAATGTGGGCAAGACCGACACCGCCCCGGGCAAGCCGGTCATCGTCGGCCTGTCAGGCGCCATCGGCCAGTTGGAGTATGACACGGCCACCAGCGGCCATGGTCCCAAGTTCACAACCTATGTTGCCAACCTCGATTGGACGGTCCCCGTCGCTACTCCGCTTGACTGGACCGGCGAGTTCTATTCGGGCAGGAACTCCGGCGGTTTCTTCGGCAGCATCGGCCAGTTTGCCAACATTACCGACCACAAGGACATCGACTCCCTGGGCGGCTGGACTCAGCTGAACTATCGTCCGGCGACCAAGTGGCTCATCGGCCTTGGCACCGGTATCGATCAGAACGAGAACGCCGACCTCTCCAACGCCAAGAACGAGAACCGCGCGTTCAATGCCAACTACTACACCAATGCCATCTACAGCCTCAACGAGAAGACCACCGTCGGTGTCGAGCTCTCATATCTCGACACCCGGTACCACGGCTCGCCGGAAGGCGAAGACCTTCGCCTCCAGGGCGCCGTGCAGTACAACTTCTAAGTTGTAGAGTTCCTTCCAGGGGCCGGGCTCTAACGCCCGGCCCCTCGTGTTCTGCGGCATCACGCTGTTCCATTTCCAATTACCTCGACAGGCGAGCTTGCTTTGTTACGAACGCGCTATATGATTGGCTTGTGGCGCGCCGGCGCTGCGCTCGCGCGGCTACCGCGCGGCACTTCCGTTCGCTTGCTCAACCGATGTCATTGGCTCGAGACCTCGACGTGGAAAAGGAAGTCTGGACGCCGCTCAGGCTCCTCAAGTGGACCACTGAATACTTCAAGAAGCACGGCATAGAAGAGCCGCGTCTTGATTCCGAGCTCCTTCTTGCGAAAACTCTCGGCGTGGAGCGGATAATGCTCTACGCCGGGTTCGAGCGGATAGTCACCGATGATGAGCTCGCAAGGTTCAGGGAATCGGTCAAGGAACGCGTCGCAGGCCGGCCCGCCAAGTACATCATCGGCCGGACGGAGTTCTATTCGCTGCCGTTCAAGGTTGACGAGAGGGTGCTTGTGCCGAGGGCCGAGACGGAGCTCCTCGTCGAGCGGACCATTGACCTTCTGGAGAAGATGCCCAGGGAGCCGCGGCCGGTCGTAGTCGAGATTGGAACGGGCAGCGGCGCGATAATCATTGCGGTTGCAAGCCACTTTCGTTCTCCTCGTTATATAGCTACTGATATTTCCGATAAGGCGCTGGAGGTCGCGCGCGAGAACGCCGCCCTCAACGGCGTCGCTGACGCGGTTGACTTTGTGGCGGGGGACCTCTTCGAAGCAGTCAGGGATGTTACGGCCGAAGGAACTGTCACCATTGTTGTCTCCAATCCGCCGTATGTGAAGTCCGGCGATCTGCCCCTATTGCCTAAGGAGATACGGGAATACGAGCCCGTGAACGCGGTCGTTGCAGGCCCGGCAGGCACTGAGATCCACGAAAGAATACTCGAAGAAGCCGGCGGGTACCTGATAAGCGGCGGCACGCTCCTCATGGAGATGGACAACGACCAGAAGGGGCCGCTTGAGGAGATTGCCGCGAGGCATGCCGAGTATACGCAGCCGGTGTTCCATCAGGATTTTTCGAACCTGTGGCGCGTGATCGAGCTCAGGAAGGTTTAGCTGGCTCTCGCCCGATGCGGAGGCGGCGGGAATGATAGGCATCACGAAACTCCTCACCGGAGAAGCTCTTCTCTCTGCCGCAGTACGGGCGGACGGCCGCCGTGCGCCTCATCTGCTGCAGTTCTCCGCCGCTGATAAGCCCGTGGTCGTGTGGAACATGACCGACCGCTGCAACCTCGAATGCAGCCACTGCTACCTGAGCAGTTCCCCTGATGCCGACGCGCGCGCGCTCGCGACAGGCGAGGCCCGCAGCCTTATCGACGACCTCGCCCAAATGGGCGCGCCCGTGCTTCTTTTCTCCGGAGGCGAGCCGCTTCTTCGCGAAGATCTCTTTGAGCTCGCTTCGTACGCGTCGGCGAAAGGATTGCGTCCGAGCCTCTCGACCAACGGCACTCTTATCACGCGCGAAGCTGCGGTGCGGCTGAAGGATGCCGGCATCGCTTACGTGGGCGTGTCGATCGACGGGACCGAGAGAACCCACGATGCCTTCCGCTGTCGCCGCGGCGCGTTCGCCGATGCGCTTGCCGGCATCGCCGCCGCCGCCGCCGCGGGGCTTCGTACGGGCGTGCGGTTTACCCTTAACAAGCACAACGCCGCCGACCTCGGCGCCGTTCTCGACATGGTGGCCGGCGAAGGAATAGGCAGGTTCTGTATGTATCATCTTGTCTACGCCGGCAGGGGAGCGTCGATGCGCGGCGATGACGTCGCGCTGTCTGAATCGCGCGCCGCTGTGGAGCTCCTGATTGAGAAAGCGCTCGCCTGGGCGTCCCGCGGGATCGATGCCGAGATCCTGACGACCGACAATCACGCCGACGGCGCGCTCGTGCTTCGATACATCGAGCGCTCCATACCCGGTCGCGCCGCCGACGCGCGCGCGCTTCTGGAGATGGCCGGCGGCTGCAGCGCGGGGCGCAAGTTCGCATGTATAGGCTCGGACGGCAGCGCGTACCCCTGTCAGTTCTGGCGCCACGAGCCGCTCGGCAACGTTCGCGAATCGCGTCTGAGCGCGCTGTGGCAGAGAGGCGCAAGCGCGCTGATCGACACGCTCAAAGACATGGGCGCGCATCTCTCCGGCAGGCGCTGCCGTTTGTGCCGGTACAAGGCCATATGCGGGGGATGCCGGATCCGCGCGCTCGCGGCGACGGGGGATGCCTGGAGCGACGATCCTCAATGCTATCTCAGCGACGCCGAGATTGGCATCGTGTAGCGCGCGCGATACGGCCCTGTCCGGAGACGCGCGGCCGCGCGGCGCCCGGTATTGCCGGACGAGTCAACGTGACGCGTACGGAAGGATTTCAAGAAAACTTTCGCGTTGTTCCGTAACGTGCCTTGCAGGCAGAGTTTGCATCGCCCGCAGGACCATCGGAATGCCTAAAGAGAGGCTTTTTGACTGCCGAAATACCATATGTTGTGGTTTGCTACGAAAGAGCCACAATATACGAAACAAACCGAAGGCCCATGCGGTCCTGACGAGTATCCAGCGATTGCTGATGTTGTCTGCCGGACGTGCCCGCGTAACGCGAAGATATTAAAGGACTTAAGGTGAGCGACGCCTTGTGAAAAAAAATCGCGAAAATGCTTGCATCGAAACGTGGCGAGTCTATACTCTCCCGCTATATGTAGTGGTCACTTACATGGGAACCCCATATCGTGTGGCATGCAATTTGCATCTCGGCAGACAGGGCAAGGCCTGTTTTCGAGGGCTGCCAGGAGGCCACAAAACCCCTAAGGAGACTATAGCTTGCGTTGTCCATTCTGTAAGGCTCTCGAGGACAAGGTGGTCGACTCGAGGATGAGCGACGAGGGGCTCGTGATTCGTCGCAGGCGCGAGTGCCTCTCCTGCGGGAGAAGATACACGACTGTCGAGACGGTGAAAGAGATCCGGCTGAGGGTCGTGAAGAAAGACGGCAGCAGGGAACCGTTCGAAAGGAAAAAGGTCCTTGATGGTCTCCTTGCAGCATGCTACAAACGACCCGTGGCGGTTGAAACGCTCGAGGCGATCGCGGACAAGATTGAGAAGGAGGTGCTTGAGAGTTTCGATCGCGAGGTGCTGTCCAGCCACGTGGGCGAGCTTGCGATGAAGAGTCTCCGAGAAGTGGACAACGTGGCGTACGTGCGCTTCGCATCGGTATACAGAGAATTCAAAGACGCGGGGGAATTCCTTGACGCATTGCGGCCGCTCCTGGAACTCAGTCGCGGCGGCAAGACACCACAGGGGGAAGGTAGCGTGTCCGGCTTGGGCCGATAACAGCGGCGGCCGGAAAGCAACGGGGGCAAAGGAGGTCGTGGTGAGCATAAAAGAAATCAGGAAGCGGGATGGTCGTGTCGTTATTTTCGACGAATCAAAGATTGCTGACGCTATTTTCAAAGCAGCCTGCGCGGTGGGCGGAAGCGACCGCGCGATGGCGGATGAGCTTGCCGCCGTTGTCACAATGTTCCTCGAGAAGAATTACGACGGGCGAACACCGGGGATAGAAGACATTCAGGACCTTGTCGAGAAGGTCCTTATCGAGACGGGCCACGCGAAAACCGCCAAGGCGTACATCCTCTATCGCGACAAGCGCGCCCGCATACGCGAGCAGATGCAGGTGCGCAAACCTACCGCCAACAAGGCCAGCACCACCGACATGTCGCTTCTGGTGGACGCCGGCCGGCACGACGAGATACAGACCTGGGACAAGGCCAAGATAGCCGCGGCCCTCGTGAGAGAAGCCGACCTTGAGCAGCCCCTCGCGGATGAGATAGCGCGCGCCGTCGAGGAGAAAATCTTCGCAAGCGGCATGCGCCGCATATCGACCGCTCTCGTTCGCGAGCTCGTCGACAACGAGCTTTTCGAGCAGGGGCTCTCCAAGCGCCTTGAAATGCAGAGCGTCGTGGGCATGCCTCGCTACGACCTGCAGCAGCTCATCTATTCCAAGAGCAAGGAAAACTCCAACATCACCGCCAACAATCCCGAGGCGATAAACCTCGCCATCGCGGAGACCACGCTGAAGCAGTTCGCGCTCAAAGAAGTCTTCTCGAAGGAAGTTGCGGACGCTCACAGGAAGGGCGTCGTGCATCTCCATGACCTCGGCTATCCGACGAGGGTATACTGCTCGAGCCACAGCCTCGAATATCTGAAGAAGTATGGTCTTGCGCTTGAAAACCTCGACACGCAGAGCGCTCCCGCCAAGCACGCCCGCACGCTTACCGGGCACTTGAACACGTTCCTTGCGTCGATGCAGGCGTACTACGCGGGCGCGCTCGGAGTCGGCTACATAAATATCCTCTACGCTCCCTATCTCGACAGGATGAACTACGACGAGATGCGCCAGGAAGCGCAGCATCTTATCTTCAGCGGCTCGCAGAGCGCGTTCTCGCGCGGCGGCCAGACGCTGTTCCTCGATTTCAACATCCACACGGGCGTGCCGAATTACATGAAGGACATCCCCGCCATCGGCCCCGGCGGCAAGCTCACCGGCAAGACTTACGGCGAGTACGAGAAGACGGCGCAGCAGTTCGCGCGCGCTCTCCTCGACGTCTGGCGCGGCGGCGACTCCAACGGCCACGTGTTCGCTTTCCCGAAGTGCGATTTCCACGTCAACCATGACACGTTCACCGATCCCGCCCAGCGCGAGATATTCGCGTATGCCTGCCAGATCGCCGGCGAGAACGGGACGCCTTATTTCGTCTTCGACCGCGACGAGGTGACGCTCGCCGCCTGCTGCAGGCTGCGCACCGCGATCACCGACAACTACATGATCAAGCACCTGGAGTCGATGCGGTTCTGCGGCTTCCAGAACATCACGATCAATCTCCCCCAGGCGGCGTTCCGCGCGGGGCGCGGGAACCTCCAGGCGCTCTTCAGGGAAATCGACAAGGGCATGGATATCGCCGTCCAGGCGCACCTTCAGAAAAAGCAGTTCGTCGCTCACCTCATGAGCGCCCCGAACATGCCTCTCTGGGAGATCGGCAAGAAGGCCAAGGACGGTCGCCCCTACGTCGAGATCGACAAGGCGACCTATATCATCGGCCTCGTCGGCCTCAACGAATGCGTGCAGTACATGTCCGGAGAAGAGCTGCATGAATCTGACGAGGCCCTGAAGCTCGGCCTCAAGATCGTCGCCTACATGCACACGCGCGCCAAGGATGAGGGCAAGCGGCTCAACCTCAAGTTCAGCCTCGAGGAGAGTCCCGCCGAGAGCGCCACGCGCCGCCTCGCCAAGGTGGACATGAGCCTTTATCCGCAGGCGCGCGAAGTCATGAGGGGCGACATCAACTCGGACGAGTACTACTATACCAACAGCATACACCTCAGGGCTGACGCTCCGGTGGATCTCCTGACCCGCATCCGCAAGCAGGCGAAGTTCCACTCGCTTATCGAGTCGGGGGCGATTATCCACGCCTTCGTGGGCGAGCATCTCCCGCCGGCCGAGAGCGTCATGGCTCTCGTCGAGAAGACGTTCTTCAAGACGCAGGCCGCGCAGCTCACTATCTCGCCGGAGTTCACCATCTGCAACACGTGCCGCAAGATGATGGTAGGCATCCATGAGACGTGCGTCGCCTGCCACAGCGAGGACGTCTACGGCATCACGCGCATCGTCGGCTACTTCAGCAGGATAAAAAACTGGAACAAATCGAAGCTTGGCGAACTCAAAGACCGTCACAAGGGCAACTACCGCGTAGCGGCTGCCGGCGCTCAGAACGCCGACCGCGTAGCGGAGATGGTATAGAAAAGGCCACAATATGAAGATCGAAGTGTTCGGAAAACAGGGGTGCGCGCTTTGTCAGACGACCAAGCGCAAGCTTTCTCATTTCCTTGAGAAGTGGGGTCACGCGGAGAAAGTCGAGTTCGCGTTTGTTGATCTGGAAACGGCGGACGGCCTCGCGGAAGGGGCCTTCCAGGACGTCACCGCGGTTCCTACGATCATCATCTCTGACAACGGCGACGCTCTCGGACGCTGGGAAGGCGAGGTTCCGCCTTCCGACGACGTCAAAAAGATACTTGACGAGCGACTATGACCGTTGAGATCAAAGGGCTCATCGAAGCCTCGCTTATTGACTGGCCGGGCAGGCTGGCGACTGTCGTATTTCTGCCCGGCTGTAACCTTCGCTGCCGCTATTGCCACGCCAGGGATCTTGTCTTGAGCGCCCATGCCATGGATACCATATCCGTCGACAGGATATTTGAATACCTCGTGACGATGGACGGCTGGATCGACGGGGTGGTGATCTCCGGCGGCGAGCCGACGCTTTTCGCCGACCTTCCGAAGCTCGCCTCCGACATCAAGCGCATGAACCTCGCCGTCAAGCTCGACACCAACGGCACCCGGCCGCGGGTCCTGCAGTATCTTATCAGCGAAGGCCTCATCGACGCGGTCGCCATGGATATCAAGGCGCCGCTCGATTACAGGTATTTCGACGTCGCGCAGACGGTCTTCGACCTCGATGACGTCAAGAGATCGATCGCCGCCATCATGCGCTCGTCGATCGAATATGAATTCCGCACAACCGTGTCGCCGGCTCTTCTCTCGCCCACTGAGATTTCGCAGATCGCCGAGTCGATCTCCGGCGCGCGCCAGTACACCCTCCAGCCGTTCAACCCTCATGTCTGCCTTGACGAGCGCATGGAGGAGCAGCCCTCCTGCCCGGCGAGCTACCTTCAGGACGCAGCCCGGCTTGCGGGAGCGTTTGTGAAGAACGTCGCCATTCGCGCCAGATAAGGCATGCGCGACAGACCGCGCTGGCCATCTGTCTCTGTCACCAAGGAGATCCGGATGAAACGGATGATCTTGTTGCTCGCCTGCGCTGTCGCACTCGGCGGTGTGGTACTCGCCCAGCACCAGACATCTGAAAACCCGGCGAGTCCCTACCCCGGAGGCGGTCCGTTCCCTCCAGGCCACGAGCCGTTGTTGACTCATACGGCGACAGCGTTCTGGACGACGAGGGATGGCCTGATGACGGAGATTCGGATTCAGGCAGGCGGCGAGCGCCCCACGCAATACGACTGCTGGAAAGCCGTCGACGGGAAGAAAGAGCTTCTACGCGGCGGAATTTCCCCTGATTGCCGTTATGATGTTCTGATCTACTCCGCCAGGAGCAGTCCGCCGCCGAAGATTGGCGCCATCGCTGCTGACGGAGAAGGATGGGTGGAGGTCCGTGCTTTCGGTTTCAAGCGCGAAGACTTCGCCGCTGCGCCGACTCTCGCTGTGACGTATTCGAGGAATGGCCAGGCCGTTGCGGAGACGAAAATCGTAGCGCATCCGATGCCGGAGAAATTCGCCAACTCGAAATGAAGAGCATTTGTGCGGCTATGCAGTGGGGGAGGAGCGCATTCTGTGACCGACGGGATCTTGCGCGCCTTCGAGGGCCTACTCTGACGCCATCGCGATGATTGTCACGTCGTCCTCGACCGCGCGCTCGTCGTTTTCGCCGAAGACGACCGTGCTCACGCGCTCCAGGAGGTCCGGCAGCGGTAGCATGTGATACTCGGCGCATGCCTTGGTGAACGCCTCCTGGCCCGTCGAGCCGTCCGACCATGCGGCGGCGTCGATGCCGTCCGAGAAGAGAATAAGCCTGTCGCCGCTATTCAAGGTTACCGTCTCGGAGTTGAACTTCTCCTCCACGATGCCCAGAAGCGCGCCTTCAGCCTCGAGCTGTATGTGGCTCCCGTCGGCGCGAATCACGAGAGGGTAGGGGTGCCCGCCCCTGGCATACTCCAACGTCCTCTCTTTCGTGTTGTAGACACAGTAGCAGATCGTTACAAAGGGGCTTTCCGACAGGTCCTCGGATATCAGATCCGCGTTGAGGTTGGCCAGCACCTCGTCGGGCGGTATGATCCTGTACGTGTTTCCGCGTATCTCCTTGGTCTTGATGCCCTTCTTGATGAACACCGTGAGTAGCGCCGCAGGCACGCCGTGGCCTATCGCATCGACGATGTAAAACCCCACGTGGTTTTCGTCCAGCCTGAAGATGTCGTAGAAGTCGCCGGCGACCCTTCCGCTCGACACGAACTTCGTGGCGAAGGCCACCCCCTGTATCTGTGGCAGCGACTGCGGGAGTAGCGACGTCTGCAGCTTCTGCGCCAGGCGAAGCTCGCTGTCAAGCCGCGCGTAAGCCTCCTCCAGCCGCTCGTTGATCTGCGATATCTCGGCGTTGCGCTGCTCGAGGCTGTCATGAAGCCTCTTGATCCTGAGGAGCGACTTCGCGCGAGCCGAGAGCTCTATCGGGCTTATGGGCTTTGTGAGATAGTCGTCAGCGCCGTATTCTATCGCTCGTGTCCTCGTGCGCGGGTCGTGCTGGGCCGTCGAAAGGATTACCGGGATGAAATGAAGGCCGTTTTCGTTCTTGAGCTTGCGGGCTATCTCCAGCCCGTCGATCTTCGGCAATTGCGAATCGACAATCACAAGATCCGGCCCAAGGCGGTTAATAAGGTCCATGCACTGAATTCCATCGCGCGCGTAACCGACTCTGTAGCCTTGGGATTGAAGGACTTCGCCGAGGAGGGTGATGCTTTCCGGGTCCGCGTCGGCGATGAGTATTTTCTGAGCTTTGTTCATCTGACGCCCTTGAGCCACGACTGTTCCATCGAAATTGAATGTACAACACTATCGCCGCTTTGTCAAAGAGGGCGGGCGTTTTTCCGACGGCTGTCGCATGGATGTAAGTGCAGGCGTGGCAAGAGGTTGTATCGATCCGCAGGCCGCCGGACGGCGCCCGCAATCATGCCGTCTGCGTTGCGGGCGCCTCAGCGCGCCTTGGCAGTCGGATAAGGAGGCTTGCGGCGCTCGAAGCGAGGGCTATCACGCCGGAGGCCCAGAACACGTACTGGAACCCGTATTGCTGCCACACGATAGTGCCGATAACCGGACCCGTCATTGACACGGCGTGGTCGATGCTCACCCCGGCCGCCAATCCCCCCGACAAATCCTCGCTCTTCTCTACAATCCTTGAGAGGTAGGTGGTTCGGGCCATCGAGAAGGCAAACGCCAGCTGGTCGACGACGTATGCCGCCATGACGACGTACAGCGCCCCTTGCCAGCCGGGGTACTGGCCCGCAAGGGCATACGCGGCGCACACCACTGCGAGCACGAGCCCCTCGGTCACGAGAACCCTTTGCTCGCCCCATTTGTCGATTGCGCGACCCATGACCTGCTGCGTGAAGATGCCGATGAGGCAATAGATGATCGCAAGCGTGGCTATGGAGGACGGGGGCTGCCGGAAATTCTTGACAATGACCCACACCCCGAACGTCATGAACACCTGCTTGCGCACGCCGTACAATGCGCAAAGGAGGTAGTAGAGCCAATAGCGCCGCTTGAACACGAATGCTTGCCTTTTTCCCTGGCCCGGCTTCTCTACCCGGCCCATGGAGCCTACCACCGCGGCCGCGACGCCCGCTATCCCCGCCGCCAGCAGAAAGACGCCGCGGAACGATATCCAATGCCGGCTCATCGCGACCGCGATGATTCCGGCGCCGAATACAGTCCCGACAATTCCCACCGCCGCGACCTGCGCCAGGCTCGTCGCTCGCCGTTCGGCGGACGACAGCGACAGCGCGATGCTCGACGAGATCGGCATGTAGAGGTGCGCCCCCGTCGACCAGATGATGAGACACGCCAGCATCGGCGCCATGTGAACCGGCAGAAAAGACAGCGTCCCCAGTCCTGCCGCGAGAAGCGATATGGCCACGGCGCCCGTCCGGTTGAGGGATAGCGATACGAGCGCCCCGGCCACCAGCGTCACGAGGAATCCCGGCATTTCCCTGGGAAACTCTATCATGCCCCTCTCGGTTGTGGTGACGTGCGCCACCTCGGAGAGGTAATTGTTGATGGTGTTGTCGAAAAGGCCGCTGACCATGCCCAGGAGCGCCGCGGCAATGAGAAAGCGCGTGAACTTGCGTCTGGTTTGCAGCTTGTCCAAGACAGTCATCGGAAAAGAGGAGCCCCAAAAAAACCGACGCGGGCCCGTCAAAAGACCCGCGTCGACATAGATGCCTTCCCGTTTACTTCTTTGCGCCCTCGGCCGCGGGGACGCCCAGATTGATGACGCCGACCTTCTCCTCGTAAAGCTTGATCGCCTGCGACATCGCGATGGCGAGGCGCTTGGCGTTCTTCGGCGACAGGATGACCTTGTCGTTGACGCGCACCGTGTTTTCTTCGCCGGTGCTCACCCCGAAGGTCACGATGATCTCCTCGGTCCCCGTGGCGACGTAGAGGAAGTTGGCGTAAGTCGTGCGCGCTGCGCTCTGGTCCAGCCTTATCTGCTGCCCCTGCTCCCGACCGGTTGCGTCCTTCACTTCGTCCATTCGGCTCGCCTTTCTACAACACTATCCTGCCGATCTTGCCGTCCACCTTGAGATCAGTTGTAACGACCGTCATGCTGCCGGGGTTGTTCGGATCCGGCACTGTATTGGTGAACACCCAATTCTGTATGGATGTTCCCGGGCTGATGGCGCTTCCCGTGATGAGGTAGCCGAGGTTCCCGTGGACGTTCACATTCGCTATTATACGCCCGGTGACGGGGTCGCTTATTATCCTGCCCGCGTTGCCGCCTATGTCGATGTCCCCCCAATCGTCGCCGCTCATCTTGAGCGTCCCCAGATTCCCGTGAATCTGCAGGTACGAAGTATTGTGGCCGTCGGCCATGGCGAAGTCCTGGTTTGCTATCGCTCCGCCCACTGATATGGAGCTCGCGTTGCGCATGATCTCCATCGCCTGCTCGACGTTGCCCGCGACGGCCATGGAGCCGACGCTGTTGTGTATGACCATTGCCGAGAGCAGGTTGCCCGAGTCGGACGTTCCCCTGGCCACCCCCGCCCCGACCTTCAAGGACGACAGGTTGCCGGCGATGTCTATGGAGCCGGAGCCGTCGTCCCTGCCCCAGTCGCCGCCTACCGAAATGCTGCCGACGTTGCCCGCGCGGAGCTTGGCCGGCCTGTCAACGTCGCCCGCCTTGAAGGAGCCGCTCCAGTCGCCGCTCACCTTGATCGAGCCGACGTTGCCGCCAACGACGACGTCCGACAGGAGCGACGCCGGGGCTGAGGAACTCCCCATCGTCATGCGGCCGAGGTTGCCCCCGACCGAGATCTGCCCGCCGGTGAATCCGGACGTCTGGGCGGACGCCGAAAGCGTCGACAGGTTCCCGCCGACGTCGATATTGCCCAGTATGGCGCCGCTCGCGAGGATGCTTGTCGCGTTGCCGGTTACGTAGATGTTCGACACGATGTCCGCCGGGGCGGCCTTGCTGCCCACCGTGAGGTGTCCAAGCTTGCCCGCCGTGATCGCGTTGCCCTCGGCGCCGAGCGTGCCGGCCGACTTGATCGCGTTCAGCGTGCCGTCCACCTCAATGTTGCCGATGATCGCGCCGCCGGACTGGAGGGTGTTGAGCTTCCCGGCGACCGTGATGTCGCCCGTGATGTCCCCGCCCGCCCTTATGCTCGAGGCGTTCCCCCCGACGGTTATGTCGCCGTCGATTGCCCCGCCGGCCTTTATTGTGCCGGCCTTGGCGGCCGTGATGTCTGCGTCTATGTTGCCCTTCGCGGACAGCAGCGTCAGGGTGTTGGCTATGTTCCAGGTCCCCGCCACGTCCTTTGCCGACTCGATGCGGACGGTGCCCCTGGTGCCCGTCGAGGTTATTGTCGCGTCGATGGTGCCATCGGCGGAGTCGGTGGTTCTTACGAGGCCGATCGTTCCGGAAGTGGTGATCGTGCTCGGCCTCAGCACAGTCTCGCCGCTAATCGGATCTTTGTATGCTCCCGGCCCTATCCCGTGGGCGACGGTCATATTGCGGATGTTGCCGTACGGACCGGTGACGTCGATGTCGGTGCCGGTAATGGATCCGCCGACCGTCAGGTTGTTTATCGGGCCGGCCACGTCGATGATCGTCTCCCTGGTGCCCAGCATACCGATATCATGGCGGACGGTAAGCTGGTTCAGGCCGCCCATCTGGAGCGTCGTTCCGTAGATGTGGTCAAACGCGCTGATATGCCCTATTGTGACCACGTTGATATCACAGTTCTCGAGGCCGTCCGACGACATCTTCTCCAGGCCGATGAGAGCGTAGACGCTGGTGCCGGTTATCATTCCTCCCTTGCTTGTGGTCTCTATGGTGCCGCTTGGACCGTTGAAGAAGAAGTTTGAGTTGGTGATGCCCGGCCCGTCCGCGCTTATCGTCCCGACGCCTCCGTCGAAAGTGGTCACGTACAGGCCGTCCATCCCCGTTGTGCCGCCTGAAGTCACTATCCTGCCGACGCTGTTCGCAATCACGTCTGTATTGAATATGCCCCCTCCCGGACCCGACGAGGATATCTGGTCCACGTTGCCGCTGACGATGATCCCCGTGGTTCTCACGCACACGCTTGCCGCCAGAATGTACATGAACGAATCGCTGTTGCCAATGATCGCCCCGTTGGTGGCAGTGACCAGTTGAACGCCGCCCTGCCCGATCACGTCGCCGAAAATGCCGCGGTCATGGCCAGTGGCGTTGTCGCTCGCCGTGTTGGTCGCGATCACCTCCTGAATGACTCCGCCGGTATAGATGCCGGAGTTGATGTAGAATCCCGGGGCGTTTGTGGCCTGGGGGCTGTTCTCGGGGTAGAAGTTGTAATCGTATAATGTGAAGGGCCCCTCGTCCAGCACCTTCTGCAGTCCCTCGCCCACGCGGACTATGCCGATAGTGACAGCCGAACTGGTAGCCCAGTTGGCGGCGTTGGAGTCTTTGAATGCGCTGTTGCTGCTCCCGGCCGTCACTCGGCCAAATATGCCGTCACCTACCGTGTTCTCGATCCTGCCGAAGAACGACACGGTTCCCGGGTGCGGGTAATGATGCGAGCGCGGGGGCGTCGAAGTGTCCTCTATATGCAGGCCGTCCACGATCTGGATGTTTGACATCACAAGCGGCGATCCGGGATCGCGCTCGTTATTGGAGTCCGGGGCGACAAGATGAATGGCGCCGCTCGTCGTATGCACGTCGCCGATGGCCCCTCCCGCCCGCAGTCCCCAGATGTCGCCGGTGACGAAAGCGCCGTAGACGCTGTTCATCCGCATCAGGCTTCCTTCGACGCCATACGGAGTTATGGCCGGGGAGTTGGCAGCGGTGTTAATGTCGACCCAGAGAATGTCCCCGTCGCTGTAATGCAGGGGCCCTCTCAGGATGAACGGGGAGATGCCCTCTGTCGCGCCGATGTCGCCGCCGTCATTGGACGCGCTTACTAACACGACGTCGCCATCGGCGCCGATACTGAGTATGTCGCCATCGTGGGTATTGTTGATCAGGATGGGTATGCTCGTAACCATCTCGGGGCCGGCTCCCGCGTGCGCGTTCATGGCGTTCACGAAGTAGATGTCGGTCTCGCCGGTGCCGCCGAATGTGTCGTGCGCAATGCCCTTGAGGTCGGTGAGCTGTTTGATCTGCGTCAGGTTGGCCGCGAACGTGGCGTCGAGCGCCGGCGAGTTTTCTTCCGGGAACGCCTCGATCGGCCCGAACCGGACTTCGCCCACATCCACCGATCCGGTGATGCTGAACGTATTCTCGCCCTGCATCGTCAGCCGCGCTACGACCGCGCCCGGTCCCTGGAGCTCACGGTCCACCGGGATCAGGAGATAGAACACCTGCGCCGGATAAGTGACCGTCCCGCCGCCGCCGGTGGCGTAAGTATGGTCTATCGGATGGATTACCATTACGCCGCCGGAGTCGTCGACAATGGTGCGCTCCAGCGCCGGGGAGGAGCTGGTCACATCGTACTCGTTTATGCTCGTGCCGCCGTACCAAGCGGTTCCTTCCAGATGAATGAAGCGTACGTTTCCGCCGTGTCCGGCGCTTATGCGCGGTATGTTGTCGCCTATCAGCACGCCGAAATCGCCGTTGAACATCGACCCGCTGACCGCCTCTATGAGATCGATCTGCCCCGGCGCGCCCATGCCGTCGGCGTTGGCCTCGATGAGCGTCGTGCCGCTTATGTTGCCGCCGAGAATGCCCGTGCTTGTTACGCCGGATCCGCCGTCGGTCAGGCCCACTCCGGCCCGGATCGCCCCGATGTTGCCGTCCGCCGCGATAACCGTATCGACGAGCAAGAAAGTGCTGTTCTGTACGTCGTAGCCGGAGCCGATCAGCGTATCGCTGTCTATTTCATAGATATCCCCTGTAGCATGTACCCTCGACGCGGTGAGCACCCCGACGTCGAGCCTGCCCAGGGTTCCGTGGACCTCCATCGATCCGACGCCGTAGCCGTTATGGAAATCCACTCCGAAGTTGCCGTCGATCTCTATGCACCCTATGTCGCCGAAGACCTCTATCTTTCCGACGACCTGTATTGTGCCGGCCTGTGTGGGCCACATCACGATCTTCTGGTCCGGCGTTGAGTCACCGATCGGGTAGTCGAGGATGAAGAGCCCGCTTGTCAGGTCGGGCGAAGTGATGGTCTGGGTATCGGGTACGCCGTCGCCGTTCGTGTCGACCATCTGCAGCGTGTTCTCGATGGTTACGTTGCCGATGAATAGACCGTTGATGCTCTCGCTGTTGTTTGTGCCGCCATTGGCGCCCCTGATGTCGGCCTGCCCCGGCCCGATATAAAAGATCCAGTAGCGGTCCAGCCCGCCGTCCCCTGGCCAGCCCGGGCCGCCGGGCAAAGGGGGTGTCCCGTCCTGCGGCCCGCCGGGGCTCTGGATCCAGGTGGACGGATCCGACGTAACTATGACCGGCGCGATCCGCTCCTCCAGCTCCTCAATTCGCAGTACGCCATCGCCCATTTTGCCGGTGGATTTGGACGGCTTGTCCATTGCTGACTCCCTTTTTACAAATGCTTGACACAGGCTGCTTTTGTCACGATTCAAGGCCGGTTGCGCCGGGCAGAATCAGGTATTTGTTTATAGCGACTCGGTACCGATTTGTAAAGCCCCAAAAAGAAACCTAAGTGTTTCATTGCGAAGCAGTTACCTGCGCCGCAGACTCGCCGGCACTCGCGTTCTCGTACACTGCCGCGCCAGCCCCTCGCAGGCGGCCTTTGCTTTCCCTTGTGACGCATGACCCGTCAACAAGTCTCACACATTTTCCAGAATGTTCGCAGTTTTCTCAAAATATGCCATCGCTAAGCCGTAATCCTTACGCCATCGCCGGTTACGGCGAGCAGACCGTCACGGAAAACGCTTTCGAGGCTCCCGAAGACGTACCGCGTCGGCCAGGCGGCATCCCGGGGGCTGAACTCGTTCGGCACGACCACAAGCGGCATGCCGGCCGCCGTCGCGGACTTCGCCCCTGCCATCGAGTCCTCGAACGCAAGGCATTCGGCAGGCTCCAGTTGCAGCCGCCTGGCGCATTCGAGATAGATGTCCGGCGCGGGCTTGGGCACGGTGACGTCGCTGCCGCTGATCGTGCCGTCGAACCACTCGTATGCCGGCGCGGCAATCCCGAGCCCGGTCAGAAGCCTTGGCAGCACGACGTCGAGCTGCTCGCGAACCGACGTCGAGCATACCGCCTTCTTGAGGGCGTGGCTCTGGGCGAACCGGAACGCTTCCGCCACGCCCGGCAGGGGCGCGATAGGCTCAGCCGAGAGCATCCTGAGGTAAAGGTTGTTGCGCTCGCGTGCGAGCGCCTCAACCTCGCCCTCAAGTCCCATCTCCCTCTTCATCCGCTCAACGTTGTGCCTGATGGAGAAGCCGACAAACGACCGCACATAGCCGTCGGGAAACGAAATGCCTCTCTCCCGCATGAACCTCTCAAATGCCGCAATATGAATGCTCTCGGTCTCCACCAGGAGCCCGTCCATATCAAAGATGAATGCCTTGATCATCGCGCTGTCTGTCTCCAGAAGTGTGGCACTGGTGGCCTGCCCACCGGTGGTAACCATTTCGACCCGCGCGGTCGTAGGGGCGACTCGCTGAGTCGCCCTGCCCCGAATGCGCAGATCGCTGCCAGCCGTCAACTCATCTTTTCCCTCAGCGCCCCCAGCGCTTCCCACGTCAGCACAACAAGCTTTTCGCTCTCTTGTGTCGTCCTCTCGCCCCATATGGCGCCGAGCACCTCTCTCAGCCTCTCCATCGTAATCCCCTCCGTGCTCTCCGGCAAGCCCGCCGGCAGCTGCGCGAGTTCGCCTCTGCGTTTGACAAGCGACATCACGCCCGCCGCTGCGCCGAGAGCGAGGTTGACCGGCTCAATGCCGTACCCAAGCGCGATCCGCATTGTTCCGTAGAGCCTGTCGTCGTAGCCGAGCTTGCGGACATGGTCGCGTCCCACGCGCGACACAAGGTCGTTCAAGGTCGGCCGCACCATTCTGTCGAGGAGATCCTCCGCGTACTCGCGGTACCCCTCCCGCGTAAAAAGCCTCTCGCCAAGCCGCTCGTGCCGCCGGCAAAGCGCCTCGCCGGACTCATCGATGAACGCTTTCCGAGCGGTTGTCATAATCCACTCGTCTCGCCCCGCGTCAGCAATCGTCTCGTACCCCTTGAGGTCGGCTAAGTACGCGATAAGCGCGTGAATCGCGTTGTGTCCGTAGAGCTTCGCCTCCTCGAAGGGGAGGAGTTCGTCCTTTTCGACGAATACCTCAATACCGCGCCTGAAGCCGGGCAGTTCCACGCGCGATATGAGGATGCGGTTGAACTCCTCAACGAGTATTGCGCGCGGGATGCTCCGCGTCACCGTCTCAAGCCCCATCCGCGCGATAACCGCCGGCTCGGAGATTATCCCGCTCATCTTGCCTATGACCGTGTTGAGGCACTGGAAACCCGTAAGCGCGCTCGCGGGCGCGTGATGGCCGATGGCCTCGCGGAGGATTTCGGCGGCGTGGTTGTGGTTTTCCGCCGCATAGAGGATCGTCGGCCTCGGCGCCGCTCGCCGGATGAGCCCCTCTGCGACTATCCTTGCCGGGCTCGCCTCGCCGCCGTCATAGAACCTCACGCTCGGCAGCGCCGTCGCCATCTCGTCGGCCTCGGCGGCCGTCGCGACAAGCGCCTCCCGCCCATCGGGGTCTCGCGGGTCGTATATCTCTATAGGACCGATCTCTTCTTGATCGATCCTGTCCCGGCGCGCTATGTTGAGGGCATACCTGCCACCATTGGCCCTCACCGCCTCGACCGCGGACTTGTCCACCTCCGCAATCACAAACCTTCCGAAATTCCCCGACGCAAACGCCTCAAACAGAAACAGCCCGCTCTGTATCGGCCCGAACCCGAACCCCAGAAACGTCCTCTTGCCCTTGCTGTCAGCCTTTCCGCCGTCCATCCTGCCCGCTGCTTTCCTCTCGCCTTATTGTCTCTATCGCGTAGGGGCGGGGCTCCGTACCCGCCCTGGCTTCATTGCCATTCAAAGTTTCAGATGCCAGCGTCCGCCCGCGCCGCGAATCACACGTCGCCATCCCATCGCACGTAGGGGCTCTCTCGGTGAGTCGCCCTCATCCAGAGCGAGACGGCGTTGCGCCGCTACGCCGCCCGTATGTTAGCGCCCACACCTCATTCCAGCAAGCCCTGCGCCAGACAGGAGGGGCAGTCGAGATGTGCAAGTCTCGACCGGCCATGGTGTCGAATTCCGGCCGTATTTTCACAGGAGGGGCAGTCGGGACTTGCACATCTCGACCGACCATGCGACCTTCGGCCGCACGGTGCGAAAAGTGCGAAACGTGGGACCAGCCTTCGAGTCAAAGAAAAGGGGACATCAAAGAAAAGGGGACATTCTACTTTTTCAGTAGTCGCCGCAAGGCTTGTCCAGCTTCTCCGCTGATCTGCCGTGGCCGCTGCTTACTTGCCTTTGCGCTTCTCGCGTCGCGCCTTGGCGATGATCGCGTCTATCTCGTCCATCGTAAGTTGACTCACGCCTCTGGCAACTGCGTTCTGCTGAATTCGCGACAGCGCCGAGCGCACGCGGGAGGGTTGCGAGCTATCAGGCTTCTTTGGCTTCGCCGTGTTTCGCTTGCCTTTGCTTTTCTGCGCCTTTCCCACTTTCCCCACTCTTCCCACCATGCCGCTGAAGCGCGCTCAGGCGCCAGCTATGAGCAACTCATCTTCCGCCGGCTTGCTCCACACGCCGTCGCTCAGTTTCGCCGCTACCTTCGGTAGCGTCTCGGCTAAGCGCGACAGCGGCACGAGGCCGAGGTTGTGGAGGGAGGGGTAAACGATGATTTTGCCGGAAAGCGTTCTGTTCTCGACGGCGGCCAGCCCATCGAGCGCGCCTGCCATGCCGCTCACGGCGTCGACTGAGGCGTTGGTGTCGAGGCTGTGCGAGACGACCTTGTCGAGGACTATCTTCATGTCGCGGACGACCGAACCGCTCGTCCCGAACATGTAGCAGTGCTTTGCAATGTACGCATCGAGGTCGATTGCGTGCTTCACCGGCGCGGGGATGCCCGCGAACACATTGATGATAGAGCCTTCGCCCGCGGCTTTCACCGCGTCGGCGAGAAGCGCTCCGACCGGCGCCATGAGCGCGATGTAGGTCGCGCCCGCGGCGGGCGTTTCTCGCGTTGAGTTCACAAGCTTGAGTCCCACGCCCCTTGCGCGAGCCAGCGGCTCTGCCTTCGCCGCGAGCGTCGCGAGCCGGGCGTCGTCGATGTCCATGCCGGTAACCGTTACCCCGGGCACGCCCGCTGAAAGGCTTCTGATGACGTGCATCTGGCCCATTGGCCCGGCAGCGCCCACAACCGTGATGGAGTCTCCCGGCCGGATCTCGCCGGTTGCAGGAATGATGCGGTATGACTCGACCGCGCTACTCCCCGCCGTGCCCACCCACCGCGTGAAGCCGTAGTGCACCCGGCCGACGCCGATGGATACCGGCTCGCCGAAACGCCGGGCGCCCAGGACTATGTTCACGAGGCCGCGCTGGGCGAGCTTGTCGTTAAGCGCCTCTACAGTCGCCTTCGACGCGCCGAAGTAGATGATGTCGTCGAAACCCTCGTTCGCCAGCGAGTCGACGCCTTCGGCAAAGCGCACGTTCGGGAACACAGCCCGCATCGCGGCCTGGAGCGCTTCTCCCGCGCAGATCGCGGTTACAGTACCCGGCGCGCCCGAGAGGGCGACCGCCTGGTCGAGCCCCTCGGCCGTCGCGTAACTCTCCACGACCACGAGCATGCGCCCGCCCGCAAGAGGCGCCTGCCGCTCGGAGCTCACATATGAGTCTTCCACGCACGCCCAGGGCTCGACAAGGCATAGCGCCGACGCGCTCAAGTCCTCCGGCACTGGGATGAGAAAGCTGTCGCCGGTCTCCGGATCGATCATCACGCGCTCGTCCATGAGCACGTATTCCTGCAGCGCCCCTTCGAAGTTGTACCCGAACGCGCCGTTGGACCCGGCGGTCTTGAGGAACCTGTAATCCGCCTGCACGAGGACGCGCTGGCCCACTTTGTGGCGCTTGACCTTCGCGCCCGTAGCCACGATTCTGCACACCGCTTCGTGCCCCGGAACCGTAGGCTTCGTCCCCGGCACGTAGCTGGGTATCTCGGCGAGCGCTTCCTTCGAAAGGCCCGCTATGACTTCGCTCTTTCTCGCATGCTCGCTGAACTGCTTGAGGAGCTTGAGATCGCTGAAGCACAGCCCCACCGCCTCGACCCTGCACAGCATCTGCGTGGGCCCCGGCGCCACAACGGGTTTCTCCTTATTCAGCACCAGGGCACTCGGCCCTGTTAGCTGCACCGCATACTGCTTCTTCGGCAACGCTCTTTCACTCTTCCTGGGCACGCCAATCTCCCATGCCTCTCAGAATTGAGGTCTCCGGTCCGCGTGGCGGACCGTCCTGCAGGAGGTTTTGCTTCAGCCTTCAGCCTTCGGTCTTCAGCCTAACCGAGCATCACCTGCCCGCCCGTGACCGGCAGCGCCTGTCCCGTCTCGTACTGCTGCTCCACGAGGTAGTAGACCGCCTTCATCACGTCCACGGCCGTGCACCCGCGTCCCATCGGCACCTTTGCTTCATACGCGCGTTTCACGTCCTCGATGGTTTTTGCGCCGGGGACCTTGCCGCTTCTGAGGTACTGCGCGAAGAGCCCGTTCTGCGGGTCCGACCACAGCGGCCCCTCGAAGAAGTTGCCGGGGCATATCGCATTCACTTTGATGCCGTCTTCGATGAGCTCCAGCGCGAACGATTGCGTCAGCCCCACGCCGCCGAACTTGCTGCCGGCATACGCGCCGTTGCGGTTGGACCCCACGAGGCCGCTCTTGGAGTTGATCTGGATTATGTCGCTCGTGTAGTCGCGCTTGGCCAGATGCTCTGTCGCAAGTATGGGCGCGGCGTTCTGCACGCAGTTGAAGTACCCCTTGTAGTTCACTGCCGTCACGAATTCGAATTCCTTCTGGTCTATCGTCTTCACGCTGCCCGCGCGCAGGACGCCGGCGTTCGAAACGAAGATGTCGAAGCCTCCGAATCGTCTCACCGCCTCGTGGATCGCGTCCGCGACGCTTTCACCGCGCGTGACGTCGACCGCGATGCCGATCGCGCGAGGCGATGCGCCGCTCGAGATCGACTCCGCCGCTGCGCGCACGCCGTCGAGGTTGATGTCCGCAAGCGCCACGTGCGCCCCTTCTTTCACAAAGTCTTTGGCTATCTCCAGCCCGAACCCCTGTGCCGCGCCCGTGACAAACGCCACTTTGCCCGCAGCTTTCCCGCGCGCCGCGCTCGCCGCCGCAACAGAGCGGCGATAATTCTCGACCTCCCAGCCTTCGATGAAGTCGCGCTCACGCTCGGTCATGAAGTGTACGCCGCTCAGCTTGCGCGCGCCCGCCATCACCTTGATCGCGTCGGCATAGACGAGGGCGACCGTGTCCGCCGCCGCGATATCGTCGCCCGCCGCGAAAAGCCCAAGCCCCTTGACGATCACAACCTTCGGCGCGAAGCGTGTCTTCGCCTTGTGCTCTTCTATAGCCTTCGCGAGCGCGGCCACGATCTGCTTGGGCGAATCGTCGCCGGCCGGTTCGAACCACGTCGGAAACGCCTTGCAGTAGACGATCTGGTCAGGTGTCAGCGGCCCGCCCGACGCGTATTCCGCGCCCTCCACGCCCGCCGCGAGGGTTGTCATGACATCCGAATCATCGAAAGTGACTATTGGCAGGCCGACGCTTGTCGCGAGAAGCCCGCGCAGGGCAGGGGCGATAACGTTGATGAGCTTTCGCGCGCGCTCCGACTCCATCTTCATAACCGTCCCGAACGTGCGGCCGGTCCACAGCGGCGCGACGCGTCGACGGATCTTCTCCACCACAAAGTCCGTCCGCTCCAACACCTCGTCCGGCGTATCGCCCGCGACTATGAGCCCGTGATTCTGCATGAAAACGGCCTTTGGCGCAGCGCGACCCGTCTTCTCTTTGTACTCGGCCAAGGCCTTGCCCAGCGCGATAGCGAGAACATAGCCGGGGTCGACGTAAGGCACCCAGAGGACGTCGACGCCGAAGAGCTCCTTTGTGAGCGCCTCGCCGCGCGTGGAGCACGTAACCATATTGACGTAAGTCGAATGGCTGTGCACTACAAACGTGCCGGGCATCAGGTGATGCAGCACGCATTCCACCGAAGGCCGCTGCCCCTTGGAGGGGTGGAGCCTCGCGGCATAGATGGCGTCCTTGAATGCCGCTTCGCGCGCGTTCGGCTCGCTCGGCAACTCGCTGGCTACAAGCGCGCTTAGCGCGCCGCGGTCCATCTCGACGAAGCCTTCCGTGCCGATAGTCGCAAGCGCGAAACCGCTTGCCTTGACCCACAGCCGGTCTTCGGTCTTTGCTGACGTGTTGCCGCCTCCGGCGAGCACGTACTCCGGATCGCCGCCGTAGTAACGCGAGAGCGCGACGAGAACGTCCATCATAGACGCGTCCGCGCCCAGATTGTGCCGAGTGGGCTTAGGGTTTGCTTTCGAATCTGAAGTCACTTCTCACGCCTTTCCAGATATCGCTTTATTACAGCGTTTCCAAGGCTGCTCATTGCCCTGATCAACTCTTCCCGGTTGCCGAACTTCTTGTTGAGGCTGCCATCCGCGAGCACGAAGCCGTCTTCGCCATGCGCCTTCAGAAACTGATGCGCCGCAATGACGCACGCGCCTTGGGCGAAGATCGTCGCAATGTCTTCGGGGACTTCTCCGCTTGCCGTCCTCGGCTTCATCGGCACGAGGTCGAGCGTGTTATGCTCCGTTCCGGCGGTCACAACAAGCCCCGCCGCGCGCATCGCGGGAACGTATTTGCGCAGAACCGCCGGATCGTTGCGGTTGGGTATAAACTCGGCACAGTGAATGTTGCGTTTGTCCAACTCGGCTATGAGGCTTTCAACCGACTCCTCGAACGCGCAGATCGGCGACGCGCCGTCCGCCAGGGTCGGGTAGCAGGGGACGCCGTCGAGCGACAAGACAAGCGAGTAGGCCTCGTCAAACGTAACAAACTCCTCCTCGACGTAAGCGGGCTTTCCTGCCTTCATAAGATGTGAGCGTATCTCGTTTTGCGTCCTGGCTGGGTCGCCGTCGGCCTTGGAACGGGTACGGAAGATGGATGCGAGCGCTCTATCGCGCATACTCGCGCCTACTCGCTGCCAGAGCGCTTCCTGGAAAACGAGAGCCAGATGGCGCTCCTGGAGCGTTACGGCTTCCGGCGCGACGCCATATCTCTTTGCTACAGCACTGATTACGGCTCTTTCATCAAGCCCAACACCGACTCCGCTCCTCCTGAATGCCTCGCCGAGGAGCGCGATCATGCGCGACATCCTCGCCGCGTCCCTCTTGCGGATAACTCGCAGCATCCTCGCGGTGGCGGGGGACAATTCATCGAAGCGGGAGATCCCCTTGCCGCAAAGGTACATCTTGCCGGGATTGCCAGGATCGTTGATCTTCACGCCTTTTCGGGCCAAGTCATCGAGAAATGCGATGATCTCAACGCCGAAGAGCGGGAAGATATTCTTTTCTCGAGCGGCTTGGGCAAAGTCTGCGTACACAGCGAAATCGTAGTAATTGCTTGTGCCGAGGCAGTTTACGCCTTCGGCGACGGCGAGCTCGACCGCATGCCGCGCATCGCGGAAAGCTGAGAAATTCGGCGGCAAGTGGATATGCGAGTTGGCCACGACTTTGGCCGGCGCTGCGTTGCTTGCCGCGGCCGCGAGCAGCTCCGCAGGCGAGCCGATTTCGCGGATGTGCTGAAGCGCGCTGGTTCTGCGGTCTGACATCGAAGCCCCTGTTATCGGATGTCGGCAGGATGCTCGAGCAACTGCTTCAGCCTGCCGAGGAATTTCGCCGCGACTGCGCCATCGATTATACGATGGTCCGCGCTCAATGTCACCGTCATGGCCTGCCCCGCGCGCATTGCGCCGTCCCTGACGAGAACGGTTTCGCGAACGGCGCCTACGGCGAGGATGGCGGTCTCAGGCGGGTTAATGATGGCGGAGAACTCTTCGACGCCGAACATGCCGAGGTTGGAAATCGTAAACGTAGCGCGGCCAAGGGCTTCGAGCTTTCCCGCGCGCGCGGAGGTCACCACGCGCCGTATCTCGGACGCGAGGCGTTCAAGATTCATCGCGTCAGCAGCAACTACAACAGGAACCACAAGCCCGTCATCGAGCGCGACCGCAATCCCGATGCTGGCTTCGGGAAACTCGACTATCTCAGCGTCTTCGATGCGGCTTCTGAACGCGGGGAATGCGGCTATCGCGCGACTGACCGCGAGCACAACGACGTCGTTGATGCCGCACGGGTACTTCGCCTTTTCCGCCTGGCAGAAGGCCAGAAGCGGCGCGGCATCGACCGTGAGGCGCATGTAGAAGTGGGGGATTGTTGATTTTGACAACTGGAGTCCCGCGCCGATTGCCTTGCGCATCTTCGACATCGGCCGATGAGTTGCGCTGGCTGCGCGCCGGGGCGCAGGAGATTGCGAGGCTTTCGAAACGTCAGTGGAAAGTATCCGACCGCCGGGGCCGCTGCCAGCTGCGATGGAGCTCAAATCAACGCCGAGATCCGCGGCCGCCTTGCGCGCTGCGGGGGATGCAGGGGCGGCCGGCTTCTTCTCGGCGGTTCCTGCGGCGGGCGCTTCGGTTGCTCGCGGCGCGGGTGCAGCCTTGGGCGTCTCAATCGGCTGGGACGACGCCGCGGCGGTGGCTGCCCTTGCGGCCATGTAGGCGTCGGGATCCTCGTTGGGTGCGCCGAGAAGGGCGATGAGTTTGCGGACCGGCACGACGGCGTTCTCAGGCTCGATGATCTTCAAGAGCGTGCCGCTTTCGGGGGATTCGAACTCGAATACGGCCTTGTCGGTCTCGATCTCGGCCAGAATATCCCCCTTGTTGATCACATCGCCGGGGGACTTGAGCCACTGGACAATCGTCCCTTCTTCCATGGTCTGGCCGGCCTGCGGCATGGTGATTTCGAGCATTTTCGCTTCCCCCGAATCAGAGTGAAGGCGCAATGAAATAAGCAAGAATACGACAAGAGTACGCAGAAATCCTGCAAGAGTCAAGCAAGATACGGCATATTTTGTTGGATTTGGGGCAGAAACGCAGGTACACTGTACAAAGATGCGGAAAGTGCGAAAGGGCGGGCGACGCGTGCGTCGCCCCTACAATTCAAATCAAGAGCATTAGCGGCAGGCGGACGCGGGAGAGCCAATGAGCGCGGCGGGGATAGACAGGCGCGAGAAGATACTGAGGGATTTGCGCGAGACGGGGCATGTGAGCGCGAAGCAGTTGGCGGTAGCCCTGTCGGTGTCGGAGGACACGATACGGCGCGATCTCAGGGTGCTCGCGCAGGCGAACCCCATTGAGCTCGTCTATGGAGGGGCGTCGCTGCCGAGGTCAAGGGACTTCTCGTTCCGGTCGAAGGCGGAGAGGTTTGTCGAGGAGAAAAGGATCATCGGCCAGCTTGCGGCGGAGTTCGTGAGCGACGGCGATATGATTCTCCTCGATTCAGGGACGACGACGTTCGCGATGACGGCTTACTTGAAGCGCAAGCGCAATCTCACGATACTCGCAAACTCCTCGCACATCGCGCTGGAACTCGACATCGAGGGGCTCACGATAATTATGTTCGGCGGGCAGTACCGCAGGGAGAGGATGGACACGATCGGGACCGTGGCGGTGAACACGCTGAGCCAGTTTCGCGGGTACACGGCGTTTGTCGGAGCGGACGGGATCAGCATGGATTTCGGGCTTACCGCTTCGGACATCGAGAGCGCGAATCTGTACCGAGTCGCGGTAGAGAATGCGAGGCAGACGCTGTTACTCGTGGACCATTCAAAGTTCGACAATCCGTCGCTGTTCAAGATCGCGGAGTTTGACAGTATAACGCGCGTAGTTACAGATAGGAAACCGAGCGGCGAATGGATGGAGTTTTTCGGGGGGAAGGGGATAGCGGTAACGTTCCCGGAGGGGTAGGCGCCGGGCGCGTGTGAAGGGTGAGAAGGGTGTGAAGGGTGTGAAGGGACCCTCACCCCTGGCCCCTCTCCCGAAGGGCGAGGGGATTGGATCGCCGCAAAAGGCAGCGCCGTAAGGTCGGCAGGCAGGAATGCCTGCCGAACTGCGGGCGCACAGCCGTGCGCCCCTACGATGCGGGCGATGCATGCATCGCCCCTACCGATGAGATTAGTCATGTAGGGTGGGCTTTAGCCCACGCGCTCAGGAGAGTCTGCGAACAACGGAGATGTCGCGACATTCCACGGGGCGTTTCATGGAGATCTCAGCAGTTGTCGGCTCTTCCGGGCCGCAAAGGACGCGTGCGCTAAAGCGCACCCTATGAAATATGGGCGACTTGGCGAGAGAGCCCCCAGGATGCGGGCGACGCATGCATCGCCCCTACGGATGACATCAGGACGGCAGCAAAGGGATGAGATAGAGTCAATTGACAGCCATGAGAGACGGGAGTCATTAGATGCCGAAATGCCAGTTCATTAAGCCCGAGGATGTGAGGAAGAGTTGCGAGGTGGAGTTCAGGCCGATACCGGTTAACCAGTACAGGAAGACCGTGAAGGAGGAATTGACACGGTACTCGGCGGACGACCTGAAGCGCGTGCAGCGCGACATGGAGATACTGCGCGCGTTCGAGACGTCGCTTAACGAGATCAAGCTGCGCGGCAACTACAAGGGCGTCGAGTACAATCACCGCGGGCCGGCGCATCTATCCATCGGGCAGGAGGCGTCGGCTGTGGGGATGGCGCTTCTCCTTGGGCCGGAGGATCACATCTACGGCAGCCACCGCAGCCACGGGGAGATACTGGCCAAGGGGCTCTCGGCGATCGAGAAGATCGGCGACGTCGCGCTCATCGACGTCATGGAGAATTACTTCGACGGCGAGTGCCTGAGGGTGGTCGAGAAGGATGCGGACGGCGCCACGAAGGCCTTGGCGGTCGACTACCTCATTTACGGGGCGTTCGCGGAGATATTCGGCAGGGAAGCGGGGCTCAATAAGGGGATGGGCGGGTCGATGCATGCGTTCTTCCCGCCGTTCGGCATCTATCCCAATAACGCGATCGTCGGCGGCTCGGGCGACATCTCGGTCGGCGCGGCGCTCTATAAGCACGTCAACAAGGCGCCGGGCATCGTGATCGCGAATATCGGCGACGCGTCGCTCGGGTGCGGTCCCGTCTGGGAAGGCATATGCTTCGCGACAATGGACCAGTACAAGGAGCTCTGGGACAAGGAGCATCGCGGCGGCCTGCCGCTTATCTTCAACTTCGTCAACAATTTCTACGGCATGGGCGGGCAGCCGGTCGGCGAGACGATGGGGTTCAAGATTCTGGCCAGGCTCGGCGCCGGCATCAACCCCGACCAGATGCACGCGGAGCGCGTCGACGGTTACAATCCTCTCGCCGTCGCGGACGCAATAGGGCGAAAGAAAGAAATCCTGAAGCGCGGCGACGGGCCGGTGCTTCTCGACACGGTGACCTACCGCATCAGCGGGCACTCGCCGTCGGACGCGAGCTCCTACCGCGAGAAGTCCGAGATCGAGGCGTGGCAGGCGCAGGATTCGATACAGGCGTTCGGCAGGAGCCTTGTCGAGGCGGGTGTCTGCACGAAGGGCGAGATCGAGGAGATACACAATCACGCCGAAGCTCTCGTGCTAAAGGCGTTGAAGAAGGCGGTGAGTCTGGAGATCTCGCCGCGCGCGAACCTCATGCAGACCAGGTGCCTTCTCGACGACATCATGTTTTCGAACGCGAAGGTCGAATCGTTTGCCCCGGAGCGTAAGCCCGATGTCCTCATTCCCAAGGAGGCCAATCCGCGCGTCCACCAGTTGGCCACGCGGAGCAGGTCGGCGTTTGACGAAGTGGGCAACAAATTCCCCAAGAGCAAGTGCATTGGCATACGTGATGCGATCTTCGAGGCGATACTCGACCGGTTCTACGAGGACGCAACGCTCGTCGCGTACGGCGAGGAAAACCGCGATTGGGGAGGGGCGTTCGCGGTGTATCGCGGACTCACGGAGGCGATCCCGTATCACAGGCTCTTCAACACGCCCATCTCCGAAGGCGCGATTGTCGGCACGGCGGTGGGGTACGGGCTTGAGGGCGGGCGCGTAATCGCGGAGATAATGTACTGCGACTTCGTCGGGCGCGCGGGGGACGAGATCTTTAACCAGCTTTCGAAGTGGCAGTCAATGTCGGGCGGGCTCCTGCGGATGCCTGTGGTCGTGAGGATTTCCATCGGCTCGAAGTACGGCGCGCAGCACAGCCAGGACTGGTCGTCGATGGTCGCGCACGTCCCGGGGCTGAAAGTAGTATTCCCCGCGACGCCGTATGACGCCAAGGGGCTCATGTACTCGGCGCTTCTCGGCACGGACCCTGTCATCTTCTTCGAGAGCCAGCGCATCTACGACCAGCCGGAAGAGTTCGTGAAGGGTGGCGTGCCCGCGGGGCGTTACGAGGTGCCGTTCGGCGAGCCGGACGTGAAAAAGGCGGGTAACGACCTCACGATCCTCACAGTCGGCGCGACGCTCTACCGCGCGCTCGAAGCCGTAAAGATGCTTGAGAAGGACCACGGCCTATCATGCGAAGTCATCGACGCCCGCTCCATCGTGCCGTTCAACTACGAGAAGGTCATCGAATCCGTGAAGAAGACGAAGAAGATCATCCTCGCGTCCGACGCCTGCGAGCGCGGCAGCATCCTTCACACGTTCGCCTCGAAGATCTCGCAGTTCGCCTTCGACTACCTCGATGCCCCTCCCACCGTTGTCGGCTCCCGCAACTGGATCACCCCCGCTGACGAAGTGGAGGACGCGTTCTTCCCGTATCCGGCGGATATCGTCGACGCGGTGCACGAGCATATCATTCCGTTGAAGGGGTACAAGACGGCGAGAGAGTGCAGCGTTGGAGACTTGATGAAGCGAAACAGAAGGGGTTTGTAGGGGTTGCGAGGAGTTTGGAATGCAAGGTGGGAGAATAAAGGCCAGAGGGGCGGCTAATAAGCATAGCCAAGCCAGAGCGTCCGATAAACAAGGTTGTGCCGATTGTCCCCTTTCTTTCACCATTAGGCTGTCAGACTAAAGGTTAGGTAGTCGAACAACAATAGGGGACAATATAGAGAGGAAGGACCTATCTGATAAGCGACTCCAGGATCTGATCGGATCCCCTCTTGACATGCCACTGCGCAGCAGAAATCTTGCCGAAAAAGGCAGTTGTGAGGTGCCTTGACAATGTCGCCCCAACCATTACGCTTGTATGCTGGCACCTCACTGACGTACATCCCATGCTTGCTCAACGGAGTTGCTGCTCGTTGTCGCTGTTAGCGTCAAGAGGGCATTGGTCAACACGGCGGGCTCGGCGTATTTACCGGTGGCGGGGGCGAGCGCGCCACGTTAAGTTCCTGGCGAGGTCACGGCACCTTGCCGTTTCGGCGGTCAATTGGATTCGGAGGATGGCTCGGAGAGGGGAGGAACTATCGATGAAGGGGACATGGATATCGGGTAGTATTTCGGCACTTGTGGCCTTGGCAGTTGTGGTGACCTTGCAGTGTGTGGCGCGTGCAAGCATCTCCGTTGACGATTACAAGATACCGAACGGAAAGGCCAATGCGACAGTGTGTGATGTAACCATGAGCAATGCAGTTATCGTAACCGTGCCGCCGTCAGCCAATCTCTTGCCAGCGAGAGTTACTGTGCTGCTTGAACGCGAGGTACCAGGTATGTTCTATGGCATGACTACGGTAAAAGTGATTGGCAAGTGGGAAGTCCAGCGAAACCAAATGTTGCGCATACACGAGATTCCCAAGGACGGAGACATTATCCAGATCAGGATCGTGAACGAGAAGTGCTCATTGGAGGTAGGAGTCCACGTCGTCCGGGACACTGAAGCGAGCTCGGCTCCATCCGGAGTTACGGGGCGGGCGGAGTGAGTTCTGTTACGGAATAAGGGAGCGCAGAGAGATCAAAGTTGCAGTCTTTTGCGCCATGACGGCTGCTTCGCTCGGCAGGCGCCAGCGTGTGGGATCCGATGCGCCCTCCTCGGTAACTGCGCTAGGCCACGTCTATTCTGCGCCTTGACAGTGTTTCGTGTCTGCGGTGGGCGCGGACGTCTTCTGAGCATAGTCTTTGCCGTACGCGATCTTCAACAGCTTCTTAGATAGGTCCTTTATCTTATCCGGGGGTATCTCAACGACCTTGCCGCGCTGCAGGATGACAAGGGGCGTACCGGTGCGGCGGGCCACTTCGCGGCCGTGCTGGGCGGCGCGAAGCATGGCGGGGTAGGTTCCGGCCATGTCGGCGTTCTCCGGCAATACCTTTCTCTTCGATTCCTTCGGCGCGAACTTGAGGGGCTGAAGTCGGCTGGTGTCGCAGACCTGCCATACGTCTGCCAAGGGGCGGTAGATGCGCCTGAAGTTATCCCACCCCTGCTTGAACCGGCGGCGAACCACTTCGTCGGGTATGTCGTGTCCTCCTTGGGCAACACGAACCCGGACCCGCCTGATGGCAAGTTCTATTGAACTGAGTCTCAAATAAACTACCGCAGCGATATAGCCTGCTTTCTTCCATTCATTGATCAGCCTGACATAGGTGCGGCCCGAAAGAGTCGATTCCACCGCAAAGTCCTTGCGCCCTTTCACACATGAGTGCATTATCTCGGCCATGAGGCGCATGGCTTTGATCTCGGCTTCTTTGGGTTTGAAGGGCGCTATCCCTGCGGCAATGAGGTCAGCGTTGATGAAAGTCTCGCTGGCCCATTCGCCGGTGAGGAATCGCCCGGCGAAGGTCGTCTTGCCGGAGCCGTTGGGGCCGGCGATGATGAGGGCGCGGGGGCAGGCTGCGGGACGATGCGATGCTTGGGACATCCCTTGCGTTTCCTCCGCTGAAGCCTTTGATTACGGTCGTCCAAGGAGCTCAATGCAACGGATGATAGCGAACGGTCCGGCAGCGCTCAACTGGAAACAGAACGCCGAGCCGTAGCCGCGACCCCCATATCCTGTGCCTCGCCGCTCCGGCATGTCGTGAGACTCGTGCACCTCCGGAGGGAAAATCCGGATTTCTCGTTTTTTCTTTAACTCGCTGTCCGCGCAAGGCCTTACGTCCATATCTGGAGAACCGTCTATTGGACTTACGTCTCGCGAAATGCCCCGAGACTCGTGCACCCCCAGTAGTTATAGAGGGGCTGTGTTCTTTGTCTCTCCGCTCTCTGGCGGTGCGGTCGCGCGGTCCGGGTTGAGCTCAGGGGTACTTCCGTACCACCCGGACCACGATTGCGAAAACTGGCCGTTTTCGCGTGGTACGGTCCGGGGAGACGCGAAGGGCCTCAACCCCGCCCCTGCCATCGCAAGGCTATGCCTTCGCCTGCGCGGCTTCGGCGTAGGTTGGAGCGAAGCGGGGAGCCTCGCGACCTTCGGCCGCGACGTTCTTTGACAACTGAAGACTTTGGGAAACGGACGCCCGTCGGGCGACGGCTGAGAGTCTGTCCGCGTGCAGGGGCTGTGTGCCGGGACCCCTTTCAAATGCGAAAACGCAAGGTGCCGCGGCCCTCACCCCTGGCCCCTCTCCCAGAGGTAGAGGGGACTGAAGCGGCGCACAAGGCGGTGCCGTAACGTCGATCCACCGCAGGCGGATCGTACCAGTGGGCGACTCGCCGAGTCGCCCCTACGGGACCGATGGCGCGTGTGGCAGGGGAGGGTCCATTTGGCAGACCCGGCAAGGGCAGGCAGGGGCGCCTGCCCCTACAATTCATGAAACGGTATGGACGAAAAAGAAACGGCGGGCGAAGCTCCTTGCCTCGCCCGCCGTGCGGGTTGCTGAGAGGCGTTACCTTCCGACGAAGACCTTGAAAGTGCCGTCCTTCATGAACTGCTCGCGGTCGTAGACGCTGATGCCTTCGACGACGCGGTGAATGACGCCGGTCTTCGAGGGGGCGTCGGGGCTGTAGCCGAGGGCCATGGACTTGAACATCCCGAGCATCTGGCCGAAGCAGTTGTCGACCGGGGGACGCATGTAATCGGGGAGTTTGTTCTTGCCGCGAGGCTCGACTTCGACGATGTCGTCGCAGGTGGCGGCGAGCTCTTCATCGCCCTGCGCGCAGACCACGACGGTGCGCATCCCGAGCTTCTTCGCGCGGTTCTCCTTGAGGAGATCGAGCTCGTAGCGGCGGACGTAGGGGTCGCTCGAAACGTACGCGACTACCACGGTATCCTCGTGGATAACCGCCTGCGGGCCATGGCGAAGGCCGACGAAGGTCTCCACCTTCGAGATCACGTCGCCGGAGGTCATCTCCTGGATCTTGAGGCCGGACTCGGTTGCCGCGCCGAAGAGCGCGCCGGAACCCATGTAGACGATGCGCTTGAAGTCCATCTCGGCGATCTTCTGCGCGAGGTTGGAGTACTTGGTGAGGACGCGCTCGCCTGCCTTGGCCATGCGCTCGGAAAGACTGACGAACTTGCGATACTTCTTGATGTAGGAGAGGGCCAGGCCCGCCACGACCATCCCGGAGAACGACGAGGTCATCGCGAGCGATTCGTCGTTGGACTTCTCGTGGAGGATGAAGGCGTATGCCTTGTCCGGCATCTCGCGGGCGAACTGCGCCAACTTGCCCTTGTCGTTGCAGGTGATCGCAAGGTGCTGGACGTTCGTCGCGACCTCGTTGGCGAAGCGGAAACTACCGACGGACTCAGGAGAGTTGCCCGAACGCGCGAAATTGACGAGTAAATACGACTTCTTCGGCAGGAACGTGAGCTCCGGGTGTGTAACGATGTCGGTCGAAGGTACCGCGCGCGCCTCGGCCTTGAGCATCCCGCGCATCGCGGCCTCGACGGATTTGCCCACGTAGTCGGACGTGCCGGCGCCGGTCATCACAATCCGGCCGTTGGCGGTGAGGGCCTTGGATTTCTGGACGACGGCGAGGATTTCCTCGCGCTTCTCGGTGAAACGCTTCACCGTGTCGCGCCAGATAAAGGGTTGCTGGTGGATTTCCCGCGGCGTATGGACGGCCCCGAGCTTCTCTTTTTCCGCTGCAGGCAGCTCAACCAATTTGGTCAACGCGTCAGTCATGTGCCCCTTCCTTTCCGGATGGTGTTTTTGTGCTTAGGTTCAGGAATCGATCTAAGCGTGCTTCTCATGAGGACGATTGAAAATCGACTCCAAATATAGCAGAAGACAGGCGAAAAGCAATAAAAGAGGCGAAATTATGGGGAATTCTGCACAAAATGGTGGGCAATTGCGGCTCAGTACGAGGTTGCGGAGGATAGGCACGCCAGCCAAGGGTGCGAAATGTGCGATCCGGCTCCGCCTGCGGCTACGCCGTGGCAAGAAGTGCGAAAGGGAAAGGCGGGACTGGCTGTATTGACGGAAGCGTTTGGGCTATAATCGGTTACGGCCTGAGAGGGAGCAAATGCGAATCTTCGCGAAGCCTTTGATCCAGTGGCGAGAGCCTGATGAGGTCAGGTGGCTTCGGTGGGCGGCTGACACCAGACGCCGCGGCCTCGTGCTTACGGCAATAGCATTCTCTGACCTCGGGGTACTAATAGCCTTTCTCAACCGCAACGCGGATTGGTCAGATGCGCCTCTGGTGCCGTGGTCTGCCGGCGCAAGCTTCATGATTGCTCTCTGGGGGGTCCTCACGTGGCTTTGGCGCAGGGAACCCCGACGGTTCCGGGCGTGGCCCCACAAGGAAATGCGAGGGCGCGTTAGGGCCCGGATGCCCCTGGCGGCGGTGGCGGGGCGGCATCCCCTGTGCCCAAGGCACCGCGCGCTTGGACTTGAGGAGGGGAAAGGACGGACATTCGTCGTCGGCATTCCGGACGACGTATCCGATGAGATGATCCGACTCGCATGGCCACAGAGCGAATACGCGAACGTGCCGCTGTCGTTCACGAGCGACGTCATCGAGTGGACGGAATCACCGCTGCCGAAAGAGATTGCGTTTTTCAGGTGGCCGGACGGCCCGGCGTATTGGCCGCTCGGGGCGGGCAACCTCATGTGGTACGGCCGCCTCGCGGTTCTCGCGGCGCTTGCCCTATCCCCTGTGATCGCGATACTCTTGCGCTTCTCGCCAATATCCCTTCTGGTTTCCATCCCGCTGCTGGCGGCTCTCGGGATCGTAGGATGGATCACCGGTTGGAACGATAACGCGATAGTCGCCGTTCCATACGGTCTGACGCTGTCATCAGGCGTTCGCCGGAGCGTGCGCATCCCGTGGGGCGAACTCGACGCGGTTACGCTGCTGCTCTCGCCGTACGAGGGCGTGGCGGACTGGATCGTTGCGGAGTACCACTACCGCAGCTACGCGACCGACGACGAGTTCACGATGCGGATACGCTCCAAGCGCTTCAAGTACGAGAGATTTGTCAGCGCCTTGTCGGAGCACACCGGGTGCGCCGTGGACATCGGGGAAACTCCGGAAGGGCTTATGATAAAGCTGACGGGGTTCGCGCACTCCTCGGAGGCGACCGGGGTCGCAGGCGAGAAGGCGCCAAAGCAAGCGGGTTGACAGGAAAACCGCATCAGATGAAACGCAATGGCATGTAGCTGGGGAGGCAGGCGGCGGTGTTCAGAAAGCCTTTGATCCAGTGGCGGGAGCCACTGGAGGTTCGCCGCGCGCGGCGGAGGCGCGAGAGGCAACTGCGGGTCCTGAAGAAGGCGATGGTGCTTTGCTTTGTTCTGGGGGGCATCGGCATTCTGGAAGGCTGCATCCGCGGCCTTCACACTCTCGCGGGCCAGACGTGCGCGGTGATGGGCCTCTTCGCGGTGGTGGGCGCGTGGTCGTGGTGGGGGTGGTTTACTGCAGGCGGGCGGTACCGGTTCGCGCTACATGCGAAGGGGAGCAGGAGAAATGCCGACCTCTGGGGGCGGATCGTCGCGGCGGGGATTGTCCGGCACCCGCTCATGCCGAGGTACCGGGCGCTTCTAACGATAGACCGGTCGGGCTCGAAACGATTCATCGCTATTCCTGACGAGGCAACTACCGAGGAAATACGAAGGGTATGGCCGGAGTCGCAGACGGGGCAAATGCCGCTGCAGACGGGTGCAGGGATCGTTCCTGCGATGGACGATTCGGCCGCTCCGGGCCGCATCATTCTCGTGTGTCCGGACCCCCCGCAGTACTGGCCGACGGCCTACATGAACAGGCGAAGAGTGGCATGGGCGGGGGCGGCGCTTCTACTGCTGCCGGTCACGGTCATATGTCTCTTCGAGGTTTCGTTCAACCTGGTCTTCCAGAGCGATTTGGAGGCAAGCGTCCCGCAGCTTTACGGCTTAACTGCGGAACTCGGCAGGCTTTCCGTCGTATTGATACTTATCTACGGGGCATTTCTCTCGGTGGCATGGGCGATAGGGGCCGTGTTCGGATGGAACGCCAGCGCAGTGCTCGTGGGCCAGGACGAGTTGTGTTTCTTCGCCCTCTTTGACTGGCGGCCGTGGTTCGCGTGGGAGGACGTGAAGGAGGTAATCCTTCGGGTGTCGCCATACGCGGACCGGCATGAGGAGATCGAGGTTACCTATACGTGCTGCGGAGTCGAAGCGGTCTTTACGAAGCGGCTCGGATCGAGGCGCCTCGACTACGAGCAACTGTCCAAGGCGCTTGCGATCAAGACGGATATGACGCCGCAGGTGACCGAAACGGCGGACGGGATAACGATTCGGTTGACGGGGTTTGCCGAGAAGGCGACGGGACAGAGGCGCATGCGGGAATGACCATATTCGGGAAGCCTATCTTGGAGTGGCGGGAGCCGGATGAGGTAACGTCGTTTCGGTGGATGGCGGATTTCCGGCGACGCAGGCTCGTGCGCACGGCGGCGGTGTTCGTGGCCCTGGGGCTGTGGACGGGTTACGTCAGCGGCCTGGTGGGCGACGCCGACAAGCTGATATGGGCGCGGTGCGCGATTTCCAATTTCGTTCTTGCACTCGGGTGCGTGGTGATCTGGATCTCGCGCTGCAGGCCGAGGCGGTTTCGCATCTTTCCGCGCGACCAGTGGCGATTGCGCATTGGCGAGCCCAAACCGTTTGCCGCGGCCGTGGGGCTTCATCCGCTGTGCCCGAAGTACAGGGCGCTGGGGCTTGCGGTGGGGAAGGGGCGGACGGTCGTTACGGGCATTCCGGATGAAGTGTCGGACGAGATGATCCGAAACGCGTGGGCCGAAAGCGAATGCGCCGATGTACCGCTATCCTTCACGACCGACGCCCTGGACTGGACGGAATCGCCTCCGCCGCGCGAGAGCATGTTCTTCAGGTGGCCCAACGGGCCGGAGCGCTGGCCGCTTGCGCCGGCGAACCGGCAGCGATATAGCAGGCTTGCCGTCCTCTGGGCTATTCCCCTGTTCCCCTTCTTCCTCGCGGCGATGCCGTTCTCGCTTGTAGTTCCTTTGGCCCTTGCCGTGGTGGTTGTGGCGATGGATATCGTCGGCCACTTCATCGGCTGGAACGACAACACGGTTATCGCAATGCCATACGGACTGACGCTGTCGTCGGGGAAGGCGCACACGGTTCACGTCCGTTGGCGCGATCTCGACGAGGTCGTAGTCCGAATCTCGCCGTATGAAGGTGAGAGTGATTTCATCGTGGCGCAGTACCACGATAGCGGCTATCACGTCAAGGACACCTTCTGGATGCGCTTACTATCGAGGCGGTTTGCGTATGAGAGATTCGTCAGCGCGCTCTCGGAGAACACCGGCTGCGCCGCGGAGGTGAAGGAGACGAAGGAGGGGCTGACAATTGCGCTGAAGAAATTTGTGCCGAAGGCATCGACAGGTGTTGGCGAGGACAGCGATGTTAAAAAAGCCTCTGCTTGAGTGGTGGGAGCCCGGCGAAATCGTGCGGGCGAGGCGCAAGCACAGCACATCGGCAGCGGCGGTGATCGCACAGGCGCTTGCACTTGGTGTGTTAGGCGCAGTGCTTCTGACGTATGCGCTGACGAAAGCGCCCGAACAAGATGCGGCTATGTCATTCTTCGTGGGAGAGATACTCGCGGCGGGCGGCGTGTGGATGCTGATCATGCTCGCGCGACGGAGAGCGCCGAGGCGCTTGGGACTCTATGCGCGACAGGCGGGGCGCAAACGCGCGCCACGGGACCTGCCGGGAGCAGCGGCTATTGTGAGACACCCGCTGTGCCCCTCGTATCGCGCGCTTCTTGTCATCAACAGGGATGGCGGCAAACGGTTCACAGGGATACCATCTGACGTGTCGGACGAAAGCATTCGCCGAGTGTGGGCGCTGTCAGAGTGGGGTGACCTGCCGCTGCAATCAGGCGACAGGGCGCTGCCGAAGCCATGGAAGGAAGCGATGCCGGGGGGCTGGTTCTTTCGAAAGCTGGAGCCGTGGCCTGACCCGGAGACAGGCGTCTCGCTAAGAGGATCAGGCAAACGAAGGGCGCCTGATGAAGAGAAGGATTCGGTTCCCGGCTGGACTCTTTTCCAATGGCCATCGCCGCCAAGATACTGGCCGGGCCTGTTTGAGTGGAGGGGTCGATGGGCCCAAACGCTCTTCTACTTCCTTTTCACATGGCCGCTCACAATGGCGGTTGCCAGAATATCGTGTGACGCTTTCCTGAAGCCTGCACACGAGATGCCGATGCTCCAGTACATGTGGGCCGCACTGGTTCTGATTGGGGTCAGCGTTCCGTGCGCAGTCGTAGTGTGGGCGGCGGGGTCGTTCTTCGGATGGGACGACAACGTAGTGCGGCTGGCCGAGAATGAATTGCTCTTCTTCGGCTTCGTCAGGAGGAAGGCGTACTTCAGGTGGGAGAGCGTGAAGGAGGTTGCGATCCACCTATCGCCGTACAACGACAAGGCAGAGGAGATCGAGGTCGTCTACGACTACTACGGCATCGAGGCGACGTTTGCGATGAAGCTGAGATCGAAGCGGATTGAGGATGAGAAACTCGCGAAGGCGCTTGCGGAGAAGATGGGCAGCGAACAGGAGGTGACGCAGGGGCCGGATGGGGTGACGATACGAGTCAGGAGATTTGTTGCTGAAGAGAAGGGCGTGAAGGGCGGGGGCACAAGGGAAAGCGATGGTGTTCAGAAAGCCTCTGATTGAGTGGCGCGAGCCGGATGAGGTCGTGAGGGCGCGGCGGGCGCATAGCAAGTCGCCGCGGAGGCTGATTGTGTGGTCGCTTCTCCTGATTGTTGCGGGCGCGGGGTTCGTGATCTACGCGGCGGTGCGAGCGCCGGGGCAAGACGCGCCGTTATCGCTTCTTGTCGGTGAGGTGTTTGCCGCAATCGGCGTTTGGATGCTGGCCGTTTGGATGCGCCAGAGGGCGGCGAAGCGTTTCAGGCTGTACCGGCGGCGGAGCGCCGCGAGGGCCGTGGCGCAAGAGCTTCCGGGAGCCGTGGCAATTGTAAAGCATCCACTGTGCCCCTTGTATCGGGCGCTTCTTATCATCGGCCGTGACAGCAGCCGGTCATTTGTGGGCATGCCGCATGAGGTTTCGGATAGCGATATCCGGCGCGTCTGGTCGCAGTCGGAGTGGGGCGACCTGCCACTTCAATCCAGCGATAGGTCTATACTCAAGCCTCGGAAGGAGAAGCTGCCGGGCGATTCCTTTTTTGATAGGCACGAAGGTTGGCCGGATCCGAAAACGGGACACTTCGAAGGGCGAGCCGGACGAGAGGCTCCTGATGAGGAGAGGAACTCGGCGCCGGGCAAGACGATTCTCCAGTGGCCTGACGCGCCGCGATATTGGCCTACCGTGTTCGAGCACAGAAATGCGTTAGTTCGCCTTGCATCCTGGTTCCTCTTCGTGAGTCCTCTCATTAATGCGAGCATGCGAGTCATATTTGACGCGTTCGATGCTCATACGGCATCGCACTACTCCAATGAACCAATCTGGCTCATCATAAAGCCCTCAGTGTACCTGACGGGCATCCTCGTGGCCGTCGTCGCCGCCGTGTGGGCGGCAGGGGCGTTTTTCGGGTGGAACGATAATGTGGTAAGGATGGCGGAGAATGAATTGATCTTCTTCGGCCTGCTCAGGAGGAAAGCGTTCTTCAGATGGGAGAGCGTGAAGGAAGTAGCGATTCATCTGTCGCCGTACAGCGACAAGGCGGAGGAGATCGAGGTCGTCTACGACTACTACGGCATCGAGGCGACGTTTGCGATGAAGCTGAGATCGAAACGGATTGAGGATGAAAGACTGGCGAAGGCGCTTGCGGAGAAGATGGGGAGCGAGCAGGAGGTGACGCAGGGGCCGGATGGGGTGACGATACGGGTAAGGGCGGCGCGGCCTATGCCCGCGACCGCGAGTGTGAAGGGTGACAAGAGTGAAGGCATAAGCGCGAGCGGCTTCTGAGACGGTACGCGACGAGAGAGCGGAGGCGGTGGGGATGCTTTCGACCAAGAAGGTCCTGCTTTCATGGCAGGAGCCGGAAGAAATAGCGAGGTTGCGCTGCGAGAGCGGCGGCGACGGGTGGCCCCGGCTGCTGCTCGTTGCAGGGGTCACGTCTGCGGCCGCGCTCACTGCTGCAGCGGCGATTGGAGGGTGGACCTGGGATGAGTGGTCCTGCTTCTTTGCCGTGAGTGTTGCAGTCGCGGTGACGGGCTTGGTTGCGACCTACAACAAGCGCAAACCGCGGCAGGTCTGCCTCAGCGCCGTGGCCGGGGGGCCTCGGGCGACGTGGGCTATGCCGCTATTTGCGGTTGTGGGACGCCATCCGCAGTGTCCGCAGTACAGGGCGCTTTGCTTCGTGGATTGCGGCGGCGCCGCTACACTCATCGCAGGCATTCCGGAAACCGTCTCAGATGAAGCGATCGCGCGGGCGTGGGGCGCGAGCGTGTATGCGGCGGTTCCGATAAGGTTCATGGCGGAGGCGCTTTCCTGGCCGCGGGAGGGGTCGCGCCAGGGGGCGCTATTCTGGTGGCCGGACGGGCCGAGCGGATGGCCGCTGTCGCCGGTGAAGAGGCGACGGCTGAGAGCCGCGTATCCGGTTCTCATCGGGCTTGTCCCGGCGGTGCTCCTTCTTATGCCGCCGATCTCGCTGATTCTGGGGATCGGACTCATGATGTTCTGGATCGTCGGGATGGTCACGGGCTGGAACGATAACTCGATACTGGCGACGCCGTCGGACCTCATCCTCTCCGACGCGTCCCAGCCGACCGTGTACATCCCGTGGCGCGACCTCCACTCGGTGTCACTATTCATCTCGCCGTACGCGTCGGAAAAGGAGGGGATCGCGGTTGAGTACGACCGTGAAGGGGAAAGGCGCAGCTTCGCGATGAGGTTCAAGTCGCGGCGATTCGAGTATGAGAGGTTCGTGCAGGCGCTGTCGACGAAAACCGAGGCGGTGGCGGAGGTGGTCGAGGCGCCGGAGGGGATAAGGATCAGGATGGTGGGCTTTGACGCGAAGGCACTGCACGTGGCAACGTCTCGAACGTGAGGCCATGTTGCTGTAACCGACGGACTGAGGAAGCGAGCAGCTAATGAGACTCTTCAAACAGCCTCTGCTCTGCTGGCGCGAGCCTGAAGAGACCGCAAGGATGCGATCAGAAGGAGCGTCCGCGCGTCGCTTCATGCTCTTTCCCTTTTCCGTCTTTGTGGGACTTGCGCTTATTATGGGATGGGAGGCCGCTCACGCATGGGGGGACGAGAAGCGGGGGTTCACGTTCGCCGCCGCAATCAGCGCCCTGGCTGCGATAGTGTGCATTCCCGGGTGGGGGTGCTTCGGGAGACGGCGGAAAGTGTGCATTTACTCCAGAGGGCCGGGGTTCTTTCCCGCAGGGCGGAGGGCGCCTTTTGCCGCGGTAGTCGGCCCTCACCCGCGGCTTCCGCAATTCCGGGCGCTTGCATTCCTGGACTACACCGGCGCGAGCAGCTACGTCGCGGGAATCCCTGACGAGATCTCAAACGATCAGATCAGGGATGCGTGGATGAGAGGCGAGTTTGCGACGGTAAAGATATCCTTCGCGAGCGATCCCGTTCCCTGGACGAGGATCCCCCCGAGGGAGACTCTGCTGTTCAGATGGCCCGACGGGCCTGAGGGATGGTGGATGTCGCCGACAAGCCGGGAGGGGTGGTGGGGGCTGATTCCGGTGGTGTTTCCTTTGTTACTGCTTTTCTTCTTCAGCCAGCCGATAGTGCTCTTGGGGCTCTTTCTATTCGCGGGCGCGGCCTGGGTGATCGGCAGATTTGGAGGCTGGAACGACAACGTGGTGATCGCCGCGCCATCGGGCCTGATTCTCTCGAGCGCAGGCAATGCGACTGTGCATATCCCCTGGCGCGACCTCTATGCGGTGTCGCTGTCCATCTCGCCTTACAGCAATGAGAAGGAGTGGATCGCGGCGGAGTATGACCGCAACGGAACAAAGCGTTCTTTCTCGATGCGGCTTAAGTCGCGGCGATTCGAGTACGAGAGGTTCGTGCAGGCGCTGTCGACGAAGACCGACGCGGTGCCGGAGGTAGCAGAAACGCCGGAGGGGATACGCATAAAGGTCGCGGGGTTCGAGCGGCGCGCCGCCGCAGGTGAGAAAGTGGGAACGCGGGAAGGTGCGAAAGAGAACCATTAAGTGGGAAAGGTGCAAAGCGAAGCGCCGAGAGGCGCGGCGTGCGAAAAGTGCGAAAGGCGTGAAAGGTGCGAAAGGGGTAGTGAACAACGCGTGGCGTTGCGGGAATGGGAATAAGAAGCAAGGGCGGGCACGGAGGCCCGCCCCTACGCATCAGAACCATAAATCAAGCCGCTACTTGATCCGAGCCGTCCAGACGCCGACGCCGCAGGTGAGGGCGTAGATGTGAGAGGGGTCGGTCGGGTCGAAGGAAACGTGGTTGACGTTGACGGCGGGGAGGCCCTCGAGGCGTTTCCAGGTTTCACCCGCGTCGGTGCTGCGGAAAACGCCGACGTCGAAACAGGCGGCGTAGACGATATTCGGGTTTGTCGGGTCGATTGCCGGGGAGTAGCAGTTCCAGACGGCGAGCGTCCGGCGGAAGGTCTTGCCGCCGTCGGTGGTTTTGAAGAGGCCGCCGCCGAGGGCGCCATTGTCGTCGGAGCGAACCTCTTGAAGCGGCAGGTGGTCGTCGCTTCGGTTTCGAAGGCCATCGGCATACCAGATGGGCAGGTCGCAGCCGGCGCAGTAGAAAGTGTCCGGATCGGTCGGGTGCGTCGCGATGCCGAAGAGATACTGAAGCGGGCGCGACTCGTTGACAAATTCCCACGACTCGCCGCCGTCGTGCGAGCGGAATAGGCCGCCGGGGATGACGCAGTCGCCCTTGCGGGCGGCGCTTACTGCCGCGAGAAGCGCGCCGTCGGCGGTGAAGTGCACCTGCCAGACGTCGAGGTTATCCGGGAAGCCGAGCCCCTCGTTCTTCGCGACCCACGTCCTGCCGTCGTCGGTCGATTTGAAAACGCCCTTGCCGAACATCGCGGCGTAGAGCGTGCGCGATTTTCTGGGGCTTGTCCTGTCGAGAAGGAGATAGGTGCAGGGCGCCGGAGGCAGGCCGGATTCGGGACAGACTGACCACGATTCGCCGCGGTCGCGCGATACTGCGACGGTGCCGTCCCAGTGCGAGGGGTCGCTGTGCTGGAGCATCTTCCAGTGCGGGAGGTCATGAACGCCCGTGACCGCGCCCCATATGAGCCCCTCGACCTCGGGATCGAAGACGATATGGTAGAAGTTGCCGCGCCAGGGGGCCTTTTCAGCGGTTGTGTTGACGCTCCATTTCCAGGTCTTGCCGGCGTCGGTGGACTTGAAGAGGCCGGTATCGGTATAGGTGATGAAGCGGACGTTTGAGTCGTGCGGGTCGACTTCGTAGGAGTAGCAGTTGGTGTCCTCCCAACCGTTAGTCTCGGCGCGCTTGCCGCCGTAGAGCTTGCTGTACATCGATTTCCATGACTTGCCGCCGTCGAGCGTGCCCATTATGCGGCCGTCGTCGCAGAAGATCATAACGTCCGGGTCGGTCGGCGCGATGGCGAGCGAGTTCGGCAGGCCGCCCCACCACCAGCCCATGCTTTCGGTGAGCCAATCGGGCTCGACGTTGACCGGGCCCCAGTCAGGGTCGCTGTTCAATACGCGCGCCCACGTGTCGCCGCCGTCAGTGGACTTGTAGACCATCGACATCCACTCGGGCTCCTTGCCGTGGCGGGAGAGCGGCACGTAGAGGATATCGGGGTTCGATGGGGCGACGGCGAATTTGCGAAACTCCATCGCGGGCGCTGGGCGCTGTGAGCGCATGTTGACGCCGATGGAGAGGTCGAAGGCCGAATTGAGCGGCTGCCACGAATGCCCGAGGTTGTCGCTGCGGAAGAGGCCGCCGATGACTTTTTTCCCCTTGATCTCTGTTCGCATGAGGGCGAAAAGCCGCGGGCTTCCGTTCCGCATCGCCATCGCGCCGTCGAGGAGCCAGCCCTTAGAACCTATCTCAGAACCCCATCCTGGCTTCGGCCGGCTGCGAAGCCGCCGGGCTGCGTTGCTCCTCCTCGACAATGCTTTCTCAGTGCATTGCCTCGTCGTCGCGCCTTGCCCGTCGGCTTCTCGCTCGGCCTCGGGCCAACAGAGCGGGTTCTGAGATAGATTCTTAGGGAGGGGCAATTCCTCCCAGGAGCGGCCGTCATCTTTGGAGAGGAGGAATTTTGGCGGGAAACCGGTATCCATGGCCGTGAAGGAGAAGTCGCGGCAGATGGCTGTCGCATAGATCCAGCCCGTGAAGGCGTCCATGTAGAGGTGGTTCACGGCGAGTATGGCGGGGGTCCTGCTGACGACGGTCCAGGTGGCGCCGGCGTCGGTGGACTTGGCGAAGAAGCTGTGGGATTTCTGGTCCATGTGGTCGAACGCGGCGTAGAGGGTGTTGTGATTTCTCGGGTCGATGAGAATCGAGCGGCCGATATCGACCATCTCGCGCCACGTGCGGCCGATGATCTTCTTCCACTCGTAGCCGCCGTCGGTGGACTTCATGAATCCGCCGAGGAATCCCACGTACATGACCGCCGGGTCAACGGGGTCGAATGTGACCGGGGACGACGTGCCGCGGATCTTCATGCAGTCGAACGTGCGCCAGGTGACCCCGGCGTCGTCGCTGCGGTAGAGCGGCTGCATGTCCGTCGCGCTGAAGAAGAGGCGCTTGTTGTGTGGGGATATGGCGGGGTTAATCCCGCAGCCGCCGCCTCCGGGGCCGACGACCTTCCATTCACGGGAAAAGACTTCATCGCCGGCGAAGACGGCGAGGGCAAGGCTTAAGATGCAGAGACACGCGAGCGCGGTGAAGAGCATTGGAGACGCCTCCTTTCAGGGAATCAGGCTGAAGGCTGAAGACTGAAGGAAAAGCGTACAAGAGAAGGGAGGGAAAACAAGACTGAAGTGTGAAGTCTGAAGAACCGGTCTGCTAAACATGTAGGGGCGACGCACGCGTCGCCCGAAATCACCACCGCGTGGGCGGAAGACTCTCAGATGGCCTATTCAGCGCCGATAGCGCCGGTGAACAGAATCGATCCGCCGCAAGTGAGTCCGGCCATCGGCGGGCGACGCATGCGTCGCCCCTACAATTGGGTGGCCTGACGACTTCGCGGACAGGTGTTCAGGGACGCCACGAGAGTTGGTTATATCCGAAGTCAGAAGCGGGCGCTAACCGTTAAGGTAGCCGAGGGCTTTGAGGGCCTGGCGCGCCTTGTCATCAAGCTTGAGCCCCTTGCCGGCACCGGACTTGTGGGAATCGCGGATGAGCTGCAACTGCTTTTCGAGCGCGGCTATGACCGTCGGGTTGGCCGCGGTGACATCCGCCTCTTCCAGCGGGTCCTTGCGTCGGTCGTAGAGTTCGCTCTTGGGCGGCTGGCCGGCCATGGAACCCTGGTATTCGTGGCGGATGAGCGTCATCCCGCGAGGGTCGCTCAGGGCGTACATTTTCTCGAATATCTCGCCGGGCTCACAGGGGCGCGTAAGGGCGGAAACGGCCACAAGCGGGTCCCTCTCGGTCGCGCCTGAGAGGTCAAGCGGCCTGCCGAACATGCTCTGCGGGATACGCGCGCCGCATTCCCTCAGGATGGTAGGGGCGATGTCGAGGCTCGACACCGGATCGCTCACCCGCGCGCCGGGCGCGACGCCGGCGCCGAAGAAAATGAGCGGCGATCGGAGCGACTCCTGGTAGAGCGTCCGCGAGTGGCCGATCCACTGGTGCTCGCCGAACTCCTCGCCGTGGTCGCTGGAGAACACGAAGAGCGTGTTGTCGAAAAGGCCCCTTTCGCGGAAGAAACCGATAAGCGTGCGGAGCGAGTCGTCCACGTAACGGACGCTTGCGTCGTAAAGGTCTTTGGCGCGCAGGAAGAAGTGCGTATCGGCATCCGTCAGCTCTTCTTTTCCTCTCGCTCGCCCTATGCTGCGGAGGAACTGGTACAGGAGAAAGTCCGGCACAAGCCCGGCGGAGTCAGTTGTGCAGGCAATCTTGTAGCGCTCAGGGGGATTGTACGGCTCGTGCGTGTCCATGAGGTGGAGGTAGAGGTAGAACGGCCCGTCCTCAACACTGCGCGACGAGATGAGCCTGATCGCGCTGTCCACTATTTCTTTGGCGCCGGTGTAGCGTTCGTAGACTAACGGGCTGCCGATGCTTCTTGCGTGGAGCGGATTGGCGACCATCTCGGTCGCGGGTACGTTCCAGACGTCGAATCCCCGCGCGGCGAGCATCCTGCTGCCGGTGTCGCTATTTACGCTCAACCAGGGGTTGCTGACGACGGCCAGGGTCGAGTAGTTGGCGCCCTTGAGGGTCTCGGCGATTGTGGCATCCTTGGCCGGGGCGAAGCCTTCGTTGTACTCGTTGCCCTCGACGAGGGGCAGGCGCGACGAGACTATCGCGGCGACGGACTCCAGGGTCCACGAAGAGGGAGCCACGCAACGCTCGAAAACGAGGCCATTCTCAGCGAGTTCGTCGAGCGCGGGGGTCGGGTTGACGGGGCCGGCGACGGTCTGGCCGCGGTAGCCATAGTAGCCGATCCTATCCGCGCGCAGCGCGTCGCAGATGACAAAAACAACGTTTTTCGGCCGTCTGCGGAGGATATTGACGCCGAAAGCGCTGCCGACGGCAGCGGTTGCAAAGGCGGCTCCCGCCGCCGTAAGCATCGCTCTGCGTGTGAACTTCCCCATACCTATAAGGTTAGCGCGTTGGGTGGAAATGTCAATCGCGGGAAGGTGCGGCAATCGGGCCGTGCGCAGTGGGAATCAGCCGCCGATGTATCCCAGCGCCTTGAGCTGCTCCATGGATTTCTCGTCGATGTTGGTCCTGGCGGCTTCGCCGGATCTGTTCCTCACGCGGATAACCTGGAGGTGCTGATCGAGCCTGGCCGCGACCTGCGGCTGGGCGGACAGGAGATTGGCCTTCTCCTGCGGGTCGTTTGCGCGGTCGTAAAGCTCGGTAGTCGCCGGTTTGCCGGCGTTCGGCCCGCCGAACTCGTGCCGGATGAGTTTCATCCCGGACGGGTCCATGAGCGAGTAAACCCGTTCCGTCATGAGACCGCCCGTAGGGGGCTTGGCCACGCTGGAGATCATCGGCCGAATGCGCGCGGTGGACGCATCCGTGAGATCAAGGGCCTCGCCCGCCATTGAGCGAGGGGCGCCCAGTCCAAGGGTGCGAAGGATCGTCGGGGCGATATCGATGCTCGAGACCGCATTGCTTCGGCGCAGGCCGCGCGGGATGCCTGCGCCCCACATTATGAACGGCACGTGCAGGCACTCGTCATAGAGGGTTTCGGCGTGGCCTATCCAATTGTGATCCGCGAACTCCTCGCCGTGGTCCGAAGTCACCACAAGGAGCGTCTCGGCGCCTTCATCGCTGCCGTCGAGGTAGTCAATGAGAAGATCAAGGTCGTCATCCACGGTGCGCGTGGCTGCGCGGTAGACCTCATGGGCGCGTTCGACGAGGGGGCGGTCGCCTTTGCCGATGACGGTCCGCTTGTTGCAGTTCGCCCAGTACCGTATCACATGGTACGTCATGAAATCGGGAATGCCCGCCGGCGGAGGGCCAAGGCGGCGAGTGAATTGGGGCGCCGCGGTGTAGGGTTCATGGGTCTCCATGAGATGCACGTAAATGAAGGCCGGCTTGCCGGCCGCATGCGCGCGACGCAGGCGCTCCAAGCCGGAGGTAAGAATCGGCTTCGCGCGGGGGAGGTGCTCGTACACCTTCTTGGGGCCTAAGCCTTTGGCGAGGAAGGGGTTGGGCACCATGTCGGCCGGCTGCACCTCATACGTGTCGAACCCGCGGCATATGGTATCCTTGCCGGAGGTCTCAATCTGAAGGCTCGGATTGGCAAGGATCGCGTGTGTGCTGTAGCCCGCGGAGCGTAGGACCTGTGCGAGCGTGAGCGCCCTCGGGGGCAGAAAGCTCAGATTGAAGACGTCCCCCTCGACAAAGGGAAACCGAGAGGCGAGTATGCTCGGTACAGACATCATCGTCCACGAGGACGGCGCGACGCAGCGCTCAAAAACGGTTCCCCGCGAGGCGATCCGGTCGAGCTTGGGAGTGAGGGAGATGGGCCCGAGCGCGGTCTGGTATCGTCCGCCGTAGCAGCCGAGGTGATCCGCACGAAGGGCGTCTATCACAACGAGAATAACGTGCTTTGGTCGCTTGTGGCTTATGCGGAGACCAAGCATTGCCCCGGCGGCGCCCGTCAGGAGGGCGGTCCCCGCCGTGGCAAGCAGCCTTCTGCGGGTGAAGGTGTTCATGACAATAGACTAATCCCTTTCGAGCGTAATGTCAATCGGAGCGGGAGGGTTGCGCCGCTATTGCGCCTGGAGGGGGCTCAATGGCCGATGTAACCCAGCGCCTTGAGCTGCTCGCGGGCCTTTTCATCCAATACGATCTTCTGTCCCGGGCCGCTGACATTGGCGTTGCGCACGAACTGCAGCCGCTTTTCGAGAGCCGCTACGGCAGCGGGCCTTGAGGCGGCGAGGTTCGAGTTTTCGCACGGGTCGTGCCGCGCATCGTAAAGCTCGCTCAGAACGCCTTGTGCGGCCTTGGCGCCCGCGAACTCGCGGCGTATGAGTTTCATGCCGGTCGGATCCGTTATCGAGTATTCCTTCTCCTCTATCGCTTGATCGGTGCACGGTTTTGTAAGGCTGGAGATCATCCCTCTCCCGTCGGCGGCGACATTTTCAGCCAGCGGGCGGGGCACGCCGACCATGCTCGGTGGTATCGCCAATCCGAGCGCATGCAGCAAGGTCGGCGCGATATCGATACTCGATACCAGATCACCGCAGCGGATGCCTGAAGGCACGCCTGCGCCCCGGAACACGAGCGGCACGTGGATCGATTCGGTATATAGCGTTTGCGCATGGGCGAACCAGTTGTGCTCTCCGAACTCCTCGCCGTGATCGGCCGTCACCGCAAGAAGGGTTTCCGCGCCGGCATCATGGGAGTCGAGATAATCGGCCAGCGACGATACCGCCATGTCGACGGTCCTGACGGCCGCGTCGTAGACCGCCGCGGCCCTCGCCAGGAGGGGAAGATCCTTCTCGGCAAGGACGGTTCTCTTCTCATAGACGGCCACGTCTCTCATGGCCTCGCACAGCATGAAGTCGGGAACGTGCGCCCTGGGAGCTGCACAGTCTGCCAGAAAACGGCCAATTGCGGTATACGGCTCGTGCGTTTCCATGGGGTGCACGTAGATGAAGGCCGGTCTGCCGGCAGTATGCGCGCGTTCCAGATGCTGTGTCGCCAATCGGAAGAGCAGCGATGCTCCTGTGCACCGGTCGTACACCTTTTCGCCGCCTATGTGCTTCGCGAAAAGGGGGTTGGGTATCATGTCGGGCAGCGGCACTTCATATGTGTCGAAGCCGCGACTTACGGACACCCCGGCGGCCACGCTTCCCGAAAGGGCGGCGTTGGCGACAACGGCGTGAGTGCTATAGCCTGACGATCGCAGCGCCTGCGCAAGCGTGGCTGCCCGCGGCGGCATGAAGCTCATGTTGAACGAGTCGCCCTCGACAAACGGAAATCGCGAGCCAAGGATGGCGGGCACTGACATGAGCGTCCACGAGGAAGGGGCGATGCAGCGCTCGAAGAGGGTCCCCTGTGAAGCGATGTCGTCAAACCCCGGGGTAAGTGAGATGCGTCCCTGCAATGTCTCCCGCGGTCCTCCATAGCAGCCGAGGCGATCCGCCCGAAGAGCGTCCACCACGACGAGGATCACGTGTTTTGGCCGCCTGTGGAGAGCGCGAAAACCAAACACGCCCCCTGCGGCGCCGGCTGCAAGGGCGGTACCGGCCGCGAGCAGCAGCTTTCTGCGGGAAAAGGCACTCATAACCGATAGGGTATCCATACTTGACGGACTTGTCAACCGCGGCGAGCGGTCGCGGAGGCCAGAGCGCGGTTGACGCCGTTCGCCGCGCTTGCTACCTTATACACCATGAAGACCTTCTCGCGCAGGAAGATGCTTGCAGCGGCCGGCGCCGCCGCCGTCGGCGCCGCTGCGGGGAACCTGTTTGCCCGCAGCGTTCGTACAAAGGGGAGCGCGCCGAAAAACGTCGTATTCATCATCTCGGACGCGCTCCGCGCGGACCGTCTCGGCTGCTACGGCGGGCACAGCGGACGCCTGACGCGCTTTGACGACCTCACCCCGGAACTTGACCGGCTGGCCCGGCAGGGCGTCCTTTTCGAGCGCTGCATTGCCCCTTCCTCGTGGACGCTTCAATCGATGGGGGCGATCATGTCATCGCGCCTGCCTTTCATCGAAGGGGATGAGTACAACGAGGGGTACGCTCCGCGGGAGATACCCACGCTTGCGGAGGCGTTCTCGAACGCCGGCTACGAGACGATCGCGTTTATGAGCAATCCCTGGTTGTGCCTGAGGGACGCCGCGCGCAAGAAGGATCCGGTTGCGGCGAGAGGATTTGCGTCGTGGAACGTCATTTCCACCGATATGGTTCCCAATCCCATGTACGTCAACAAGACCGGCGAGCGGATGGTTTACGATCACTTCGTCCGCGCGGGCGATATGATGAAGAGGGCTATAGCCGCGCTCCAGGCGCGTCGACATGACCCGCGGCCGTTCTTCATGTACGTACACCTTATGGATACCCACGAGCCCTATAACCCTCCGCCCAGGTACAAAGCGCAGTGCCTCGTGCCGCCCCGGAACAATGTGCCGGACTTCATGCTATACCAGTGTCTGCGCTGGGCGGGCATAGTCAGCGGGCGCGAGGAAATACCCCCGAAGGATATGGACCTCTTCAGGAGGGCGCGCTCGCTGTACAACGCAAGTGTCCGCTACGTAGACGATTCGGTCGGAGCGTTCATCGAATACCTCGCGGAAACGGGGCTGGACGATAATACGCTCCTGGTCTTCTCGGCGGATCACGGCGAGGAGTTCCAGGAGCACGGATGGGTCGGGCATTCGCGTACTCTCTACGAGGAATCGCTGCATGTGCCGCTCATATTCTACGGAGCTGACGCGGCCGCTGACGCAAGGATGAGCGACCAGGTGTCCGGCCTCGACATCGCGCCCACCATACTGGCCGCATGCGGGATTGGCGCGCCCGGAGGGATGGCCGGAAGGGCGCTTCCCCTCTCCGGCAGCGACAACCGCGAGCCGTTGCCGGCGATTTCCGCGCTCGTCAAACCGTGTCAGCCGGGCGGGTTCAACGAGAATATCTTCGCAACGTCCGACCCCAGAGGAATTAAGCTCATACGGTACGAATTCCTGGGCAGCAAGGCGGGGACGCCTCCCAGGGACGAGCTTTTCGATCGCCGGGCCGATCCCGCTGAGCAGACCGACATATCCCAGGCGCGCACGAGTACGGTTGCCGCCCTCGGCAAAGAACTCCAGCTCCTTCGCGATACGCACAAAGCCGGGATCACAGAGAGCATTACCATCGATGAGGCGACGCGCCGGCAGTTGAAGGCGCTCGGGTACCTCGGCGGGTAGCTCGCGCGACAGCGAGCTTCGCTGCGCCTCTTAGTGGTTTACATATCCAAGCGCTTTGAGCGCTTCCTCGGTCGCTTTGTCGATCTTCGGCGCGCCGCCTGAGGTCGTGCGCCAGAAGACCGATGACTCAAACGCGGTGAGGCGCTTGGACAGGTCGGCGATGAGATCCTGGCTCGCAGGGGCAAGGTCCTTCTTCTCGTCCGGGTCGGCGGCGAGGTCGTAAAGCTCCTCGCGAAGAAGCTTGTGATCCGTCGTGAGCACGCGGATATACTTCTGCCGCTTCGGCGTCACGAGGCAGGTGAGCAGGCGGTTCACGTCGCCGTAGATCGTGTAATCGCAGCACGAGTAAGCGAAGCGATTTCCCTGCCCCTCCACGCGGTCTGCCGGCAGAAGCGGTGAGCCGGCGAAGCCCTTAGGGTCGCCGCCGAGGATCGCGGCGATGGTCGGAAGGATGTCCACGTTTCGCACCTGCGACTTGACGCGCACGCCCTTGGGGATATCCGGACCGGCGATGATGAGGGGCACGTGGAGCTCCGGCTCGTAGAGCGTCACCTTGTGGCCCCACCATCCGTGCTCGCCGAAGCTCTGCCCATGATCGGCCGCGAGGATAACCGTCGTGCGGTCCGCGATGCGGTAGTCCTTCAGGAGGTCAAAGACCCTCTTGAGGCTCTTGTCAAGGTACGCCACATCCTCATCGTAAGCGTCCGCCATTCCTTCGATTCTGCGCGTGACCTCGTCCGGCGCGTCGGCAGTGACGCGGCCGGTGTCGTCGCGATAGGGGAGAAGGCGCTTATTTATGAGGATCGGATGCATGTACTTCCAGCCCGGCGGCGCGAAGGCTCCGCGAAACTCGTGCCTGTACGTGTAAGGCTCGTGCGGGTCCATATAGTGAATGTAGCCGAAGAGCGCCTTGCCGTCCCTCACCATCGGCCCGGCGATCCAGTCGAACTCCCGGTTCATCTCCAGGGCCGGCGCGTACTCCTCCGGGACGTTTGTCCCCGCGCTGTGCGGGAGGTACTTGAACTCGTCGAACTGGTCCGAGAAAATCGGCTCCTTCATGTAGGGGTTCGTGTGGAGGCCGAAGCGGTACATGCCCGGCGTAGCGCTTTTCAAGGGCTGCGCCCCTTCCGGCACGTAGTCGAACGTGTGCTCGTTACCCTTGATCACCGGCCATGTGGACGTAAGCAGCGACGCCATCGACGTTTGCGTCCACGACGCCTGCGCGACGCAGTGCTCGTAGAGGACGCCCTGCGACGCCATGCGGTCCATGGTCGGGGTGATCGATTGCCGGACGCCCTTGATTTGCCTCTGGTAGCCGTAGCAGCCAAGCCTGTCCGCGCGGAGCGCATCGCACAAGAGGACGAAGATGTAGGCATCCGCACGCTTGACCGCAAGCGCCTTCTCAAACGGCAGCAGCGCGCTCGCTCCAAACGCCGCCGCGGAGATGAGAAAGCCGCGGCGCGATGGGCGCGGACGATGGTTAGCGGGCGTTTTCACGGCTGAACCCTTGGATTCGTGCATTCCCTATTGGATTATACGTGCGGGAAGGGGCGCGGGGAAGGGCGGTGAACGACGCTGCGGAGTGCGAAAGGTGCGAAAAGTGCGAAAAGTGCGAAAGGAGAATATAGCCCCCGATGGATACCGATGCACACCGATAGAAGAGAACACCGTAGAGCCGCGCATCGGGTTGCTTCGGCCTTCAGCCTTCGGTCTTCAGTCTTGTTTTCATCTGCGTGAATCGGTGTGCATCGGTGGCTCCATCAGCCGTTTGCCTCTCAGGCGGTCACGACCCGAAAAGACCCGCGCTGCTCAGTTACCAGGGGTGACGGCATCCAGCGGCTTCGCAGTGGCCACGATGTCGTACTCTTCTCCGGTCTGGTTGTCTTGCCGCTTGCCGCCATTGTCCTTTAGGTCAGGACCCACACTGTAGACCTTGAGGGAAATGGGTTTGCCTGCCTGGTCCTTTGCCAACACGTACTTATACGGTTGGCCTGAGTAGGGGTCGTTCCAGAAGGACTCTGAGGCGCCGAGGGCGGCGCTCAGTTCGGCGTCGGCAATCGTGAACGTTCGCAGCTCGGGGATGTCCGCCGGCAGGCGATGATTCTGCGATTCGAAGAGCCTTGTCAACAGCTTGAGCCTGCATGTACCTGCGGTTGCCATGGCATTCCCCTGCCATACGAGCGTCGATGCGGCGTATTCCTGAAGTCTGTGCGCCGTGGGCAGCCTGGCGGAAAAGAGATCGTGAGCGATGACCTTCTTCCAGTCTTCATTCTTAACCGCAGCGTAATAGGGCCAGGGCGGCGATGACTTGACGAGATCGCTCAGCTTGCGGCACGCGTCGAGGTCCTCCTTCTGGAGGGCGGTGACCTCTTTTCTGCTCTTGTTCTTGATGCTCATTCCGAGTGCAAGCGATGTCTTTTTGACGACATCCGATACCGGCTTCTTGCCGAAAGAGGGCGTGGTCTCTTCCACGGCTACAATGAGTCTGTAATCCTCCAGACGGGAGCGCAGCCTGATTTCCTTGTCGATGAATCGCATCGACTGAGAGAGCGCTTCCGGGGACTGGGTTGAGGCTATAGCGGCAAGAAGCTCGATGGTTGAGGGCCTGTCAAAGGCGCTTTCTTTGCAGATGAACGTGGCCGTTCCAAGAGACGTTGCAAGAATGCTCATGCGGGTCATCTGATAGGAGAGGTCTTCAGACGGAGTCATAGCGTCAGCGATCCGTAACGTCGCGACGATATGCTCCGCGGCTGCTTTATTGTTGTGGGCGTAGTGCGCGCCCAACGCGGCCTCGCATGTCAGATAGACCGCGCCTCTTACGCCGCCAGAGGAGACAGACTGAGAGCCGCCTCGAACGGCTTCTGCTATTCTGCTGGAAATGTCCGTGCTCTCGAGTTGGGTTATGAAGGGAGACAAAGCTTGGACGGCGGATACGTAATCCCTCACGGCCTTCGGGGAGTTCCGGGCGTTTCTGTCCCACTTGTCCAGTGTCCGCTGGTCTCTATGGGGCATATTCTCCAGAATTCGCCTGATGTCGCGCTCGACTTCCTGCCCGCGGGTGTTCCTCATACTCGCAACCAGCGCGGAGTCCGTCGACTGCATCATCTCTTCGTCGGTCGGCCACTGGTCGCGCGGTGAGGTGAGCGCGCGAATGAGAGGTAGCGCGATGGCGGCAAGGCAGAGCGCCGCTGCGAGCGAGATAACAAGTATTTTCTTTTTGCGCACAGGGTCCCCCGGAGACGTACTCTACGTCTCGTCCTCCGCCACCGCCGTCGTCCCGCAGCAGATCATCTCACCGGAAGGGCGCTTCACTTTGCGACGTCCTCTGTCAGCCCCTTTCCCTCGATACCAATGTCAAAGGGCCCCGCACGCATCCCGCCTGCGGGCAGTTTCAGTTGCCCGCCGTCGTCCTTGAGGTCGGGGCCGACACTGTAGATCTTGAGAGAGAGGGGCTTGCCTGTCTCGTCTCTCGTCAGAACGCACTTGTATGGCTGGCCGGAGTACGGGTCGTTCCAGAAGGATTGCGAGGGGTCGAGGGTAGCATCGATCTCGGTGTCGGCGAGCGCGAACGATCGGAGTTCCTCGAGGCTTTCCGGCAGGCGATGGTTCTGTGACTCGAAGAGCCGTGCCATCAGCATGAGGCTGCTTGTGCCGGCGATTGCCACGCCGTTGGCCTGGCGGTCGAGCATCGCCACAGTGTAATCCTGCATTTTGAACGCGGTGGGCAGCTTGGCGGGAACGAGACTGTGGTTCAGGACCTTCTTCCACGTCTCGTTCTCACGGGCTGCGTAGTAAGGCCAGGGAGGCGACGTCTTAACAAGATCGCTCAGGCGCACGCAAGCAGCGAGGTCCTCCTTCTGAAGTACGGCGAGTTCCTCACGGCTCTTGTTCATTATGGTTATCCCGAGTTTGCGCGACGCTTCTCTGAATGCATTGGACATCGCCTTATCATCAAAGAGAATGTTGTTGGATTCATCCTCCGCGACCATGAACCTGTAATCCTCAAGGCTGGTGCGCAAGCGGATCTCCCTATCGATGAATCTCAGCCCTTGAGCGAACGTCTCAGGAGTCTGAGTGGCGGCTATGGCCGCAAGAAGTTTCATGGTTGAGGCTCTGTCGAACGCGCTTTCTCGGCAGATGATCCGGGCAGGTAGCAGCGTGGCAGCAACGCAGTTTGTCCCCGTCAGATTGGTCGTAAAATTGTCAGACAGGGCTAACGTGTTTGCTATCCTCAAGGCCGCGATGATGTGCTCCGCAGCCGCCCTGTTGTCGTGGGTATACACCGCGGCAAGGGCAACCTCGGCTGCGAGCATGACTGTGTGTCTCACATTCCTGTTGGCTGAAAAAGGGAAGGCGAGAGGCTGAGGGCCGCTGCGGAGTTCGTCGGCGATCCTATCGGAAATATCGGTGCTCTCGAGTTTGGCTATGAATGGAGACAAATTCCGGGCGGCGGATACATAGCTGCTGACGGCTTCCGGCGAATGCGGCGCGTCCGGGTTCCATATGTCCAGCGTTCGTTTGTCGTTAGCGGGCATACTGTCGAAAACCCGCTTGACGTCGCGGTCGACTTCGGTCTCCGGAGTGTCTCTAAAGCTTGCGACCGCGACGGAATCGGTCGATTGCATCATCTCTTCGTCCGACGGCCAATTGTCGCGCGGCGAACTGAGGGCGCGTATGAGCGGGAACGTGGAAGCGGCGACCAAGGCCGCCGCTATGAGAGATATGATGAGTGTCTTCTTCCTGCTCACGCAACCCCCGTCAAGCGTACCGCTCTCCATACTCCGCCATGGACGCCAACCCGTGACAGATCGTCTTGTCGGACCGACGTTTCACTTTGTGGCAGCCCCTGTCAGCGTCTTTCCCTCGATACCAATATCGAAGGATCCCGCATTCATCCCGCCTTCGGGTAGTTTCAGCTGTCCGCCATCGTCCTTGAGGTCGGGGCCGACGCTGTAGAGGACAAAGCCCGTCGGCTCGCCGCTCGGGCCGTTCTTGACCGCGTACCTGTATGGCTGACCTGAGTAGGGGTCCCCGTGGCGTTCCAGAGGAAGGTCATGCCTCTCGGCCGTTGCGAAGATGTCGCCGATTGACGCTGGCAGCCTGCCGGTGTCAGCTTCGCACGTCCTGATCATGAGGAGCATCAACGATAGATCGGCATGAGCAAGGTCATTATTGATGAACTCGATTGCATCGCGAAGCTCCTCCTGCGCGTGGAAGGCGACAGGGAACTGCCAGGTTACTTCCGTGCGATTCATTACACCGTCCCAGAGCTCATCGCCGCGCAGTGCGTAGAAAGGCGCCGCGTACGCCGCGAGAGCTTGAGACTTGAGCAGCGCAAACGCTCGGAGGTCATGCTGTTGAATCTCACAGACTTCGGCAATCTTTCCGTTCTTCCACAGGTCCGCAATCCTTTCGCCCTCGGCCCGCGCCTTCACGATGGCCGGCTCCTTCTCCTCTTTCAGGAACTGAGTAGCGGTCGACTGCGCGTAATACCCGGCGTCCCTCATCCAAGCGGGGTCCGACAGCGCGCCCTCGATCATCGGCAACTGGCCCTCGACGTTGTATGCGTTCATCCGCTCGCCAGAGGGGTTCTCTATCAGCCCTATGAGCGCGTATGCCTCTTCGTTACTGACGGCTTTCCCTGAGTAGATGCAGTTGAAGGCGAAGAATGCCTGACTGCGTATGCCGGTGCGACACGTCTGTATCAGCGGATCAGGGGCGCGCTCCATCTCGTCGGGCAACTGGAAAAGCGCGGTGAAGTTCGCTACGCGCCCGCCGCTGTCGCCGTAGTAATTCGCGGCCACTGCCGCCCTGATGAAGAGTCTGGCCGCGTACCGGAGTGTGGACTCCGCAGCTACCGCTTCCATCTGCGAACATCTCGCAAGATACTCGCGAATCTGCCCGGAGGCGACCACTCCACGCATCGCTTCGATGGTCTTGGAACTGCGATTGACGGCATCGAGGAAGGCTGTGGTCTCCTTATCGCTGTGGGGTTCTCCCGGCCAATAACGCGCCATGACTATGCTGTCAGTGCTGCTGATCTCGTGCTCAAGCCTGCGCAACCGCCCAAGGACGCTCTTGTCCATCCTTGCGCTTGCCTCGTCGCTGGCCTCCATGAGGATCCTTGCTCCCACCCACCATCTTTGCTCTGAGGCCGCATCGCTTGACTCTGCATCAGCGGCTGTATCCGTTGATTCCTCCTGCACCTCCGGCGCCTCTGGAGACATGCCGTCACTCGCGTCGGAGAACTCGAGAGATGATTCCACGTCGGTGGATTGAGCCGGTTCCTGAGCATTGGCGTTAGGTGACATGAAAGACAAGAAGGATACTAAGGCAAGAGCGACTGCGGTGGCCGCAAGGGGCGACTTCGCGTAGCGCATGAACCCTCCCTTCGAAGAGTTTCCGGGTACGTGCTACTTCTCATCCTCCACCACGACCGCCGTCCCGTAGCAGATCATCTCATTTGCCCCTGCCGCGATCATGCAGGCGGTGAAGCGGACGCCGACGACGGCGTTGGCGCCGAGGGACTCGGCCTGGGCCATCATGCGGTCGTATGCCTGTTCGCGCGCTTCCGCGCCCATCTTGGTGTACTCCTCGAGCTCTCCGCCGACGAGGTTCTTCATGAAGGCGATGATGTCGCCGCTGGCGGGTATCGCGCGCACGCTCGCGCCGCGGACTACGCCGAGGACCTCGGTGATTCTCTTGCCGGGGATCGAATCGGTGGTGGCGGCAATCATCTCTGTACCCCTTTGTACTTGTCGGTTTTCCTTAGGGCCATCTTTTCACGAAGGACGGACAGGAATAGAACCACGACGCCCACGGCCAGGACCACTATCGCGACCTTTGCCCAGCAGGGGATCGCCTGCGCCGCGGCGAGCCACGTCGTGAGCAGGTACACGAGATATCCCGCCACCGCGACGACGCCGATGGTCACGGCCGTCCATGCGGCGCTTCGCTCCATGCGGTTGTACACGTTCGTCCAGTACATATCCCATTCCTCTTCGCTCACCTTCGGAGGCTCTATCTCGCGCGACGCGTGCACGAGCCTGCCGTATTCGTCGAATGCCTTGCGGCACGCCTGGCAGCCTTTGATATGCCCCTGAAGCCTTGCTTCGTCCGCGGCGGAAATCTCGCCGTCGTAGTGCGCCATCATAAGGAGTTCAAATTCCCGGCAGCCGCCTTTCGGCGTTAATCCATCGCTCATAAATACTTCTCCATCCTGGCCCTCAGCGCGGCGCGCGCCGAAAACAGGCGCGACATGACCGTCCCCTCCGGGATCTCAAGGGTCGCCGCTATATCGTGATACGACATGTTTTCAAAGTGCCTCAAGTGCAGTATCTCGCGCTTCTCGGCGTCGAGCCCCTCCATCTCCTTCGAGAGGGCCGCGACGAGCTCCTGCCTTTCGGCGGCGGCATGGGGGCTATCGGCGGTGGAGGGGATTTCGAGCTGGGACTCTTCCTCGCCGTCCTTCGGCGAGAGCGATACGAAGTGCGCTCTTGCGGCCTTGCGGCCGCGGTTGATCCAGAGATTTCGAAGCGTGCGATAGTACCAGGGGAAGAACTGCATCGACGTGTCGAACTTCCCTATGCCTCGAAATGCCCGCACGAAGGCCTCCTGCGACAGGTCCATGGCCTCGTTATGTTCCCCCGTGATAGCGAGAGCCGCGTAAAATGCCCGTTTCTTATACCGGTTGACAATGATGCCGAAGGCTTCCTTGTCGCCTCCCTGGCACCGCTTGATCAACTCTCCGTCCGAGGGCTCCATTTGAGCGCCCCTGCCTGTAAGTACAGTAAAGCCGGTATTTTATTCGCCCCTTTGGTGACAAACAAAGTATTTTGTTCCAAAGGGGTAGACAAGAAGGGCTTACGGGAGGCTCTGGAGAGGAATAACGCTCGCTCTGCTGGCGGAAATGTAGGGGCGCTGCTTGCCGCGCCCGAGTGTGGCACTGGTGGCTTGCCCATCAGTGATGAATGCTGCGATCCGTCATCGGCGGATCACCTTATCTTTCGAGCGCAGACGCGCACGTCGCCGATAAGTCGCTTGGGTATCGTACAAAGGGTATCAAGGATGACGCAGGATGCGACGAAAAGCAATCGTGGAAAGACGCTTAAGCGCGTAGCGGCGCTCCTTTGCATCGCGGCCGTCGGCTGGTTTGCATACGCCTACGCCACGAGATATCTGGCCGAACGCCCGCAGTTCGACGAGGCCGCGTGGTCGGACGCTAACGCCGTGCTCGTGGAAGTGGTGGGGAAGGACGCGGTCGAGAGGGGCGTAGTCGCGATCCCGAAGGCGAAGATCGCGGTGCCGAAGCGATCCTTCGCATTGACGGGCATTCAGCCTCAGCCGCTTATCTCGCGCGAAATGATATGGGGGAATTTCATAAGTGTCTTCCTCGACGGCCCAAGGTCATATCTCACACGGAAGTCGAAGGTCTGCCCGCAAGCCGATTGTGTTGCGCTGCTCGATGAGGAGAAGGCGCGACATATCTTTGCCGTGCTCTACTATCTGGAGAAGCTCCAGGCGGCGACCGTCACAGGCCGGGTGAACGCCAAAGACTCGTACCTGAACCGCCGGTTCCATCTCAACGACGCCAACTACCTCGGCACAGGTGCTCAGCTTGCGTCGGACGGCACGAAAGTGGACACCGTCTTGATAGCGCACCAGCTCAAAGCGCATCTTGCGCTGTCGTACATCGACGACCTCTTTCGCTCGGGACAGGTGCGAGTAACCGACAGCGCGGATCAGATTCGCGCGCTCGGCAAGGCGCTTGTCGCGCACAATCTGCCGCCGCACAGCGTCTTCGGAGCGCTGCCCGCGGAGGACGGCGTGGATTTCCTGACGACGTACCCTGACCCCTCGGCGCTGACGCTCCTCACAAGAGCGCAGAGGATGGCAGAAAGAGCCCACTCAGACGGATGGTGGAAGCATGCGCCGCTCGTAGGCAGGTTCTATGGGCCCGGGGCGTACGCGTGCTATCTTGATGGCGCGGAATTCGCCATCTGGGCCGCCAAGGCCTTGGGCGGCAGACCTGAGAACGAAAGGGCTCAGATAGCGTTCAACGCGCGTGAGGCCAACCGCAAAGACAGCTACGGGCCAACCTGCTATCTTGAGAGGGCGCAGCCGTCCGAGTTTGCGAAGCTGCTTGCCGCGAAGTACCCCTCCTACGATGCCAGGACGCGCGCGGACCTTATGCACACCTACTATTTCTGCCGGGGCACCGATATCAGGGTGGCGCAGGCGGGAGTCGATGACTCTGACATACAGGCCCGCTTTCTGGCCAATTGGTACGTTTTCAAAGCCACGCGAGACCCGAAGGCGCTTTCGACGTGTCTTGCATGTCTTGTCGGCCTCTACGACGTCACGAAGAGTAACCAGTACCTTCTGGAAAGATACTACGGGCCCCTTACGCAGGCATACTTCGATGATCCGACGCTTGGCGAGATTCCAACGGCGTTCCGGTCGATCACCAACGGCGTTGGGGATGAGCAGGCCCTTGCCCAGTACCTGCAGCCCGCGCCTGGTGCGCTTGAGCGGATACTCGCAGTGCTCCTTATGGCTGGCGGCAAGGAGAACACAGATGCCGCGATGAGGATCGCAGGCGCCTTTGAGATCTCCGACTTCGTCTTGCCGAATGGCGGCTACTTCCATATTCGCGGTGAACCGTCCATCGGCTACGCGACGATGCTCGCGATCCAGAGCGCGGAAAACCCGCAAATCGCCGACAGTATCATAGAATTCCTGAAAGCGAGAAGCCCGAAGCTCTCCAGCGGCATCTGCGAGGCGTTTGTCACCGGCCTCGCGGAAAGAGGCGACACGCGCTTGATGGAGATCCTCGATGCCGCGATGAAAGAGGAGCGCTCTTCCACCGGTCGCAAGTGCGTGGATCGGGACACGGGGTCGGTGCTCATGGATTTCGCTGACTTCCTCCTGCGCGCCCGTATGACAGTCGAAATGCGGAACGCCGCCGATCCGATTGCGTACTTGAGCGACACCAAGACAAGAGACCCGGCACTGCTTCAGGAGGCTGCGGCGCGACTTCTTGAGGAGCGGTACACGACGGTCCAGTTACAGGCGCTCCTGGCCGATGAACGCTGCGCGGGATTCCGGAGTGCGATCTGTCTTGCGATCATGCATGAGAGAGAAAAGGGTGTTCTGGCGCAGTGGCAATAACCGCGGAGCCGCACGAGGCTGCCGGCGCGGCGACACCGATGAGTAGTGTTACGAATGGACAAGAGGCAGTGCGAATGACGCAGGAAGCGGCAAAGAGCGGTCGCGGAAAGATGTTAAGGCGCGCAGTAGCGCTTCTCTGCGTCGCGGCAGCAGCCTGCTTTGTGTACGCCTATACCGCGAAGTATCTGGCCGAACGCCCACGGTTTGACGAGGCGGCATGGACGGATGCAAACGCCGTGCTCGTGGAAGTGGTGGGGAAGGACGCGGTCGAGAGGGGCGTGGTTACGATACCGAAGGCGAAGATCGCGGTGCCAAGGCGAGCCTTTGCCAGGACGGGACTCTGTCCCTCAACAGTCATCACGTGTGAAGTGCTGCACGGGCCATGCATGATGCTATTCCTTGACGGGCCGAGATCGTTCATCGTGAGAAAGTCGGAAACCTGCCCGTTTGCGGACCCTGTTGCGCTGATCGACGAGGAGAAGGCGAGGCACATCGTCTCCGTGCTCCACTACTTGGAATGGCTCCAGGCGCCAACTGTCACCGGCGCGGTAAGCCGCAATGAGGGCGAACTCTACCGCAGCTTCTCCCTGGACGCCGCCAACTATGGGTACGCGACCGTCTCGCCGGAAGGGAAGAAGCTGGACACCGGCGCGATTGCGCTTCAGTTGAAGGGGCACCTCGCGCTGGCATATGTCGAGGGCCTCTTTCGCAGGAGTGAGGTGCGGATCGCGACCGACGCCGATGCGATTCGCGCCCTCGGCAAGGCGCTTCTCGAGCACGGCCTTCCACCGCGCAACGCTTGTGACGGGCTGCGTATGAACTACGGGATCGGCTTTCTCACGACGTATCCCGACACAAGTGCAATAGCGCTCCTCGCAAGGGCATTCAAGATATCACAGAGGGGCAAAGCCGATACCTGGTGGAAACGGTTGCCCTTGGTCAGTCAATTCTGCGCACGGGAGAAATGTGAGGAGTACCTCAGCAGCGCTGACGATGCGATCCGGGCGGAGACGACTCTCGCCGGGAAGCCGGAAGGCGAGAGGGCTCAGACGGCATTTGATGCTCATCCGCCAAACCGCGGTATGCCCTCCTGGGCTACCTGGTATCTCCCTACAGCGCGGCCTTCGGACTACGCGCAGTTGCTGGCGTCGAGCCTCCCGTCATGCGACAGCACGGCGCGGCGCGAAATGATATCGACCTACTACCGCATCTGGGGAAAGGACGTCAGGGTAGCGCAGGCGGGGACCCGGGACACGGTCGTGCAGACGCGCTTTGCGGCGAACCTGCAGATCTTCAAACTAACGCGAGACCCGAAGGCGCTTTCAGCGTGTCTCGCTTGTCTCGGCGCCCTGTACGATCCGGCGAAAGACGTCCGGTACCTTCTGGCAAGATACTACGGGTCTCTCACACAGGCATACTTTGACGATCCGACGCTTGACCAGATCCCCGCAGCGTTCCTCGCGGTTGTGAATGGAGCTGGCGATGAACAGGCGCTTGCACAGTATCTTCAACCGGTGCCTGAAGCGATGGAACGCATACTTGCTGTGCTACTGATGGCTGGAGGCAAGGAGAATACAGGCGCCGCGATCAGGATTGCCAGCGCCTACGAGATCGCCGATCTCGCCTCACCGAGGGGCGGCTATTTCAGCGTTCATACCGACATGTATATGGGCTATCCGACGATGTACGCCGTCCAGAATGCGAGAGACCCGCAAACCATCGAACGAATCATCGAATTCCTGCAGGCAAGGAGTCCCAAGCTCTCCAGCGGCGTCTGCGAAGCGCTTGTCAGAGGTCTCGCGGAGAGGGGCGAGACGCGCCTTGCTCCGATTCTCGCCGCAGCGCTCGAAGAAGATAGACGTTCTCCTACCGGCCGTAAGTGCGCGGATCAGGACAAGGGGTACGCGCTGATGGATTTCACCGACTTTCTCAACCGCGCCCGCATGATAGTCGAGATGAGAAATGCCGCTGACCCTATTGCGTACCTGAGCGATACGAAAGCAAGGGACCTTCAACTGCTTCAGGAGGCCACGGCGCGATTCCTTGAGGAGCGATACACGACGCCGCAACTGCAGGCGCTCCTGGCCGACGAGCGTTGCGGGGGATTCCAAAGCGCGATCTGTCTTGCGATAATGCATCAGCGGGAGAAGGACACTCTGGCGCAATGGCAATAGGACGTGGCACCGCGTTTCGCTGCGAGCGTATTGACTGACGTGGCGGGTACAAAGGGGGCGATATCCGAAGTTACCCTTTGAAACACACCCCTCAGTTTGCTATCATCACTGCGCATCAAGGTTCAAGTCAGGGGGATTCGGCAAACAGACCTCTCCGGAACAAGGGGAGGGAACTCGGGGTCTTCTTGGTGTCGGAGGCGAGACTGCGCGTACGAGAAGGGATTTCTCTCCGTCTTCGAATGGTCAAAGTTGGTGACATGGCTTAGCCTGAGAAAGGACACTCGTCATGGCGAACGAAACGATGCTGACCGATCAGAACTTTGACCAGGAAGTGAAGAAGGCCAAAGGGCTCGTGCTGGTCGACTTCTACGCCGACTGGTGCATGCCCTGCAGGATGCTTACGCCGATTGTTCATCAACTGGCCGAGGAGTATGCCGGCAAAGTGACCATCGGCAAGCTGGATGTCGACAAGAACTTCAACACCGCTGCGCAGTTTTCCGTAAGCGGCATCCCGACGCTCATCCTCTTCAAAGACGGCCAGATGAAGGAGCGCCTCGTAGGCCTGCAGCCGATCGACGCGCTTAAGAACGTCCTGGAGAAACACTTGGCCCCGGCGAAGGCGTAAGCGCGAAACAGCCTCAATCACACACCGAAAGGGCAGCCTTTTGTGCCGCCCTGTGTTCTTTCCCAAGATCGAACGCGCATACATCCCACCGTTAACTCCCCTGAGCTGAGCACGTAACCTCTTGATTAACCAAGACTTAAAGCCGCCATCAGCCTCCCCAGGCAGTTCCCCTTACGAAAGGGCATGCCATTTGCCGAAATAAACCGCAAAATAGGGCAAATAAACGCTTGACAATAGTGTATAGTGTAGGACAATGTAATCTAACGTAGTATGACGTAGTCTGGTGCATGGAGGTGCGGCGTGTGGCTGAGATAATGACGCTTAAGGACCTCGCTGATTACCTTCGCATGAACGAGCGCACGATCGCGAAACTCGTTCAGGAAGGGGTGATACCGGGACTCAAAGTTGCGAGTCAGTGGCGGTTCACCAGGGAAGCGATAGACAACTGGTTCGCGGGACAGTTGCAGCAGAGGGGTCAGGCGTCAGAGGAGGTGGTCAAGCCGGTCGTATGGTCGCTTCTATCGGCCGGGGCGATTGACCTTCATCTCAAGAGCCGCACCAAAGACGGGATCTTAGTGGAAATGGTAGATAAGCTGGCTTCGGCCGGCAGGATTAACGGGACGCAGGCGCTTGTGACCGCGCTCCGTGACAGGGAAAGGTTGTGCTCGACGGGCATCGGACGAGGGATCGCGTTTCTCCATCCGAGACACGTGATCTCGGAGGTCGTCAAGGAGCCCGTGCTCGGTTTCGGCAGATCGGATGCCGGGATCGATTTCCAGGCGGTGGACGGCGAGCCGGTGAGGCTCTTCTTTCTCGACTGTGCGCCATCGGAGCGCATGCATCTCGCGGTGCTCGCGAGGCTGTCGAGGATCCTGGCCGACCAGAAGCTCCTGGAGAGGCTGCTAACGGTTGAGAAGGCTGAGGAGGCGGTGGAAGCCATCCGTCAGGCCGAGAGCAGTCTGGTCGAAACGTAAACGATACTCGGCTCGTCCAATCTGGCGCCGAGAGAAAGTAGGGGAAGGAAATGTCGAACGGAGTTTTCAAACTGAGTCTGTCGAGCCTTTTCGGGCTGAGGGGAAAGGCGGTTTCGAGAGCAAGGGTTTCCGAGAAGGACAAGATCACGAGCCTTCAGGAAGAGACCGCCCTCAAGATTTACATGGCAGGCACGTGGAAGGCCCACAGCGGGATGTCTTCGAGCGGTTGGGGGCAACCCTGGTAAGCGGCATGTGGCCGCCCGCACAGCGGCTTGTCGGTAGTCCGGTTAACGGGAAAGCGAGGGTTGACATGGGTATCGAAGTGAGGCTGAGGCTGGCGAAGGTTGTCTCGGAGGAAACCATCGTTCCAGAGCTGGCGGCTGAGACGAAAGGCGCCGCCATCAAGGAGTTGGTTACCGCCCTTGCCGATGCCGGCATGCTTCCCAAGGCCAAGGTCAAGGACGTTTCCCGCGCCGTTCTGGAGCGGGAGAATCTTGGCTCCACGGGCATCGGAAAAGGCATAGCCGTGCCGCACGTGAAGCTGCCCTTCATCAAAGAGCCGATCGGGGCTATGGGCAAGTCCGCCAGGGGGATCGACTTCTCGAGCCTCGACGGAAGCCTTACGCGCACGGTGTTTCTCTTCGTGTCGCCGACGGATCCGCCGGACAAGCACGTGGCTCTCATGAGCAGGTTTGTCACGCTCATCAGAAAGGGCGACTTCGTGAAGTTCCTCGCACAGACTGAGGGGCGCAGGCAACTCCACGATTTCCTCGTTGAAGTGGACGAATGGTAGCGGGCAGAGCCCGCAGAGGATAGAGCGGCAGAGAGTAGAGCAATAGAGCACGAGGTCAGGGAGTATTTCACAAGGAGGTCAAACGCACGTCCGTCTCAGGCGTATATGGTTGTGAGTCCTGAAAAGGTCTCATTGCGCAAGGCCTCAACCAGGCGCCCAGCAATGGGCGCTGCCTCCTTTCTCACGTTGCGGGGTCGGCTGCGATACCCCCCGGAAATCCCCATGCCGACCCCGCAATTTTTTTTCTTTGTAACAGTTGACACAGTAGCGTCATTTGTGATAGACTGCCGCTCGCAGAAAGGCACCTTGGGCGGTGGACCATGTTCAAACCCGGCAAGTCGGTAGAGATCAAGGCCCCTGCCAAAGTGAACCTTTTCCTTGAGGTCTGCGGCCGACGCCCCGACGGCTATCATGACCTCGAAAGCATCTTCCAGGCGATATCGATCTATGATAATCTAGTGATATCGGCCGAGCCGGGGCAGGGCATAGATCTCTCCTGCAGTATCGGCGAGCTCCAGACCTCCTCCAACCTGGCTTACAGGGCGGCGGAAGCTTTTCTGAAAACCGCGGGGGTACAGGCTCGCATCGGCATTCGCCTTGAGAAAACGATTCCCATGCAGGCCGGCCTCGGGGGGGGCTCAAGTGATGCTGCGGCGGTCCTTGTCGCTCTCAACGAGCTCGCCGCATATCCTTTTTCCGGCGACGAACTTAGAACTATCGCCGCAGGGATAGGCAGCGACGTGCCGTTCTTTGTAGACGGTGGGACGGCGCTTGTTGAAGGAAGGGGTGAGAAGGTAACTCCTATAGATAACGCGGGCAAATTGTACTTTGTGGTACTTTACCCCGGATTTGGGGTTTCCACGGCCCAAGTTTACAAAAATCTAAGATTGAATTTGACAAAAAAGGTCAATTTCGCTAACTTGTTATCTTCGGCATTGTCTCGCGGTAACTTAGGGGAAGCTCAGAACTACTTCTTTAACCGTCTGGAAGAAACCGCGTTCGCGCTTGATGAACGCCTTTCCAAGATAAGGGCTGTGATGCAGAGCCGCCTTAACGGGGCTCAAGTGTTGTTGTGCGGCAGTGGTGCATCGCTGTTCAGCGCGTTTCCGGTTCAGAAAATAGCGTTTGGGGGCTATAAGGTGTTAAAGGAGGCAAGTGCAGGGTTAGTGTTTTTTGCCGAAAGCATCCGGGGGAGACGGAGAGCGGCAACCCTGAAAGGAGACGGCCGTGGATATCAGCGACGTTAAGGTCAAGTTGATGGGGGACCGGTCCGACAGGTTGAAGGCTTTCTGCAGCGTGACGATTGACAGCGAATTCGTGATACGGGACCTGAAGATCATCGAGGGCACCAACGGCATGTTTGTCGCGATGCCGTCGAGGAAGATCACAGACAAGTGTCCCACGTGCAGCGCGAAGAACCACCTGAGGTCGAAGTTCTGCAACGAGTGCGGAGCAAGGCTCAACGAGAGCAGGGCCGGCCGCGATGCGGACGGCCGTACGAAGCTTCACGCCGACATCGCGCATCCGATCAACTCGGGATGCCGTGACCGCATGCAGAAGAAGATCATCAAGGCGTTCGACGAAGAAGTGGAGAAATCCAAACTGCCCGGCTACAAGCCGACCTACGACGATGATTTCGAAGAGGTGGACTATGCCGAGCAGGAGGCCCGATCCAGCGCTGCCTACGCGACGAAGAAGCCGGCAGAGGTCCCGGCGGCCCAGCCTCAGCCGGCCGTGGGACAAGAGCAGGAGCGCAGCGAGCCGGATTCATTCGGGGCGGGCATCCTTTAGAACGCCTCCCCAGGTCGGACGCGAAGCAGGTGGCGAACCCGTAGGGGCGGTCCGCCGACAGCGGATGTCGCCCGCGAACGACCTGAGCGCGCCCAAGGCGGCAGAATACGGCTCGTCCCCGCGTCCTCAGGCGGTGTTCCTGCATGTGCCTTGGCATGGGCCGTCGGGCTCTGCGTTTGCCCTGACGCCTCCCGCTGGCATCTTGATAGGCGACAGGGAAACAGTATCATTAAGCCTGTCGGAATAACCTCCGATCTCTGTGGTTATTCGAACAGTCTCTCCGGAAAGGCGGGAGTTGGTTTGGCCAGGAAAGGCGCTGAGATACTCCGCGACACCCTATTGAAGGAAGGTGTCGAAATCATATTCGCTTACCCGGGCGGTTCGGTTCTGCCGGTCTTCGACGTCTTCTATGACGGGCCGCTCAAGATCGTCCTGACGCGCCACGAGCAGGGCGCCGCGCACGCTGCGGATGGTTATGCGAGAGCGACCGGGAGACTGGGCGTGTGCCTTTCCACCAGCGGCCCCGGGGCAACCAATCTCGTTACCGGTATAGCCACGGCCGCCTTTGACAGCGTGCCGATGCTCGCTATCACAGGCCAGGTGAAGACGCCCCTTATCGGCAACGACGCGTTCCAGGAAGCAGATACGACCGGCATCACGCGACCCATTACCAAGCACAACTACCTTGTGCGCGACGTCCGCGATCTGGCGCGGACGATACGCGAGGCTATTCACATTGCGACGTCGGGCAGGCCCGGGCCGGTTCTCATCGACCTGCCGGTTGACGTGAGCGGCGCTTCATGCGACGGCGACATCCCCGAGACGATAGACCTGCCGGGGTACAAGCCGCACTACCAGGGACACCCGCGTCAGATCAAGCTTGCCGCCGAGGCGATCAACGCCGCTGAGCGCCCGATCATCTATGCCGGCGGCGGCGTCATCATCTCCAATGCGTCCGATGAGCTTGCGGAGCTCGCCCGCAAAGGCAACTTGCCGGTGACGCTGACGCTTCTCGGTATGGGCGCGTATCCGGGTGACGATTCGAGATTCCTCGGCATGCTTGGCATGCACGGGACCGCGACGGCAAACTACGCTATCCAGGACAGCGACCTCATCGTCGCTGTCGGCGCGCGGTTTGACGACCGGGTCACCGGGAAGGTGGACGCATTCGCCCCGCACGCGAAGATCATCCACATCGATATCGATCCTGCTTCGATCTCCAAGAACATCAGAGTGGACATCCCGGTTGTCGGCGACGCCAAACAGATCCTGGCGGAGATGAACAAGCTTGTCGAGCCTCGCGACCGCGCGGCCTGGTTCAAGAAGATCGAAGCCTGGCGTAGCAAGCATCCCCTCTCTTACAAGGATACCGGCCTCAAGCCGCAGTACATCATACAGCAGATCTGCGAGCTCTCCGGCGACGACGTGGTGATCGCTACGGAGGTGGGTCAGAACCAGATGTGGGCGGCGCAGTGGTTCACGTACAAAAAGCCGCGCACGATAGTCTCCTCGGGCGGCCTCGGCACCATGGGATACGGTTTCCCGGCTGCCATAGGCGCGCAGTTGGGGCGCCCCTCGGCGACCGTCTGGGACATTGCGGGCGACGGCAGCATTCAAATGAACATACAGGAGCTGGCCACCGCGGTAGGATACAAACTCCCGGTGAAGGTTGCCATCCTCAATAACGGCTACCTCGGCATGGTAAGGCAGTGGCAGGAGCTCTTCTTCAACAGGCGCTATTCCTCGACTGACCTTGCGTACAACAATCCTGACTTCGTCAAGGTAGCCGAGGCGTATGGCGCCAAAGGTATCCGCGTCACCGAGAAGAAGGAAGTAATTCCGGCGATCAAGGAGGCCCTCGCGACCAGAGGACCCGTCTTCATCGATTTCCACATCGACCGAGAGGAAAACGTGTTTCCGATGGTTCCGGCGGGCGAGGCTATCGACCGCATGATAGGCGGGATGGCATGAACGACAGCCACATAATATCGCTTGAAGTGCAGAACAAGTCGGGCGTGCTCGCGCGCATCGCCGGGCTCTTTTCCGGCCGCGGCTTCAATATAGACAGCCTTGCCGTCGGCGAGACGGAGGATCCTGATCGCTCCAGGGTCACGCTCGTGACGCGCGGCGACGAGGCCGTGGTCGAGCAGATCAGAAAGCAGCTCAACCGCCTCATAGACGTTATCAAGGTGCAGGAATTCGATGACGAGGACCATGTTGAGCGGGATCTCCTCCTCGTCAAGGTCAGCGCCCCTGCCTCCCGGCGGGGCGAAATCATGCAGATCGCCGACGTCTTCCGGGGCAAGATAGTGGACGTCGGCGCAAAGCATCTCATGGTTGAACTTTCCGGGCCCGAGAGTAAAATCAACGCCCTGATCGATTTGTTAAGGCCTTACGGCATAAAGGAAATGGTCAGATCCGGCAGGATCGCCCTTACAAGGGGATCCAAGAGCGCGGACTGAAAGGTTTCCGGTCGGTAGTTGGGTGACTACACGCCCAATGTGACGACGCGGGAACGCACTTTGGAAAGGCCGGTTAGTCATGTCTACGGGCGCAGAGATTCTCCGCGATACACTCCTCAAGGAAGGCGTCGAAGTCATCTTCGGTTACCCTGGCGCGGCGGTGCTGCCGATCTTCGACCTGCTCTACGACGCGCCGATCAGGATGGTTCTGACCCGCCACGAGCAGGGGGCCGCGCACGCCGCGGACGGCTACGCGAGAGCGACAGGCAAGGTTGGCGTCTGCCTCTCGACGAGCGGCCCCGGCGCGACCAACCTCGTCACCGGAATCGCCACCGCTGCCTTCGACAGCGTCGCGATGCTTGCCATTACCGGCCAGGTCAAGACCTTCCTCATAGGCAACGACGCCTTCCAGGAAGCCGATACCACAGGTATCACTCGTCCCATAACCAAGCACAACTACCTCGTCAAAGACGTGCGCGACCTTGCGCGGACGATACGCGAGGCGGTCCATATAGCGACATCCGGCCGGCCCGGGCCGGTGGTAGTCGACCTCCCTGTCGACGTGAGCAACGCCTCGTGCGATGGCGGCATTCCCGAGACAATAGATTTGCCGGGATACAAGCCGCGCTACCAGGGGCACCCGCGCCAGATCAAGCTCGCCGCCGAGGCGATTAACGCCGCGGAGCGTCCGGTCATCTACGCAGGGGGCGGCGTCATCATTTCCAACGCTTCCGACCAACTGCGCGCACTGGCGGCAAAGGCCAATATCCCGGTGACGCTTACGCTTCTGGGGCTGGGCGCTTTTCCGGGCGACAATCCGAAGTTCCTCGGCATGCTCGGGATGCACGGCACCGCAAGCGCCAACCTTGCCATACAATCAAGCGATCTCATCATCGCGGTCGGCGCGCGGTTTGATGACCGCGTCACAGGAAAGGTCAACGCCTTCGCGCCGCACGCGAAGATCATCCACATCGACATCGACCCGGCTTCGATATCCAAGAACATCAGGGTCGACATCCCCGTGGTTGGCGATGCCGGGCGGATCCTCGCCGAGCTTAACTCGCTTGTGGAGTCGAGAGAGCGCAAGGCATGGTTCGACCTCATCGACCAATGGCGCGCCGAGCACCCGCTTGCCTACAAAGATACCGGCCTCAAGCCGCAATACGTCATCAAGGAAATATGCAGGCTTTCCCCTGAGGATACCGTCATCGCCACCGAGGTTGGCCAGAACCAGATGTGGACCGCGCAATGGTATACCTTCCGGAAGCCGCGAACCATAATATCCTCCGGCGGCCTCGGGACGATGGGTTACGGTTTCCCTGCCGCCATCGGCGCCCAGATGGGGCGCCCAACCGCAACCGTCTGGGATATCGCGGGCGACGGCAGCATCCAGATGAACATCCAGGAGCTTGCCACGGCGGTAGGGTATAAGCTCCCTGTGAAGGTTGCGATCTTGAATAACGGATACCTCGGGATGGTCAGACAATGGCAGGAGCTGTTCTTTGACAGAAGGTACTCATCAACCGACATCGCCTACAATAACCCGGACTTCGTGAAAATCGCCGAAGCATATGGCGCCAAAGGGATTAGGGTTACCGAGAAAGAGGAAGTAGTGCCGGCCATACAGGAAGCTCTCGGCACCAACGGCCCGGTTTTCATCGATTTTCGCATCGATCGGGAGGAAAATGTCTTCCCGATGGTGCCTGCCGGCGAGGCAATTGACCGAATGATTGGCGGAATGGCATAGAAATGGACGAAAAATGAGCCAGGAACGTCACGTTATCTCAGTGGAAGTCCAGAACAAAGCCGGTGTCCTCGCAAGAATCGCGGGACTTTTTTCGAGTCGCGGGTTTAATATAGACAGTCTGGCCGTAGGCGAGACGGAAGACCCGGGCCACTCGAGGTTGACGCTCGTTACGCGCGGCGACGACGCGGTCGTGGAGCAGATCCGCAAACAACTCAACCGGCTCATAGATGTGTTAAAGGTTCACGAATTCGATGGCGAAGATTACGTAGAGCGGGATCTGCTGCTTCTCAAAGTCACCGCGCCCGCGGGAAAAAGAGGCGAGATTATGCAAATCGCTGACGTTTTCCGTGGTAGAATAGTAGATGTTGGCGCCAAACACCTTATGATTGAGCTGTCGGGGCCTGAAAGCAAGGTCAATGCGATAATTGATCTTCTACGCCCCTATGGCATAAAGGAAATGGTGAGGTCGGGTAGAATCGCCCTGACGAGGGGCGCCAAGGGCGCGGATTAGGAGCCCGCTTGCCGGGCTCGGAGGTCTTTTCGGGATGTTCGGCCGACAGCCGAACGAGCAATGGGACATTAGGAGGGTTTTGGGATGAGAAGGTACTGGTTTGCCATAGCGATTGCGCTTGTACTGATGATTGGCGCGATTGTCACAGTGCCGGCCTATGCCATACCGGTGGCGTACTTCAAGGGCATGTTTGAGACGTTTTCGAAGCAGGGCACGATCTGCGACATCAGGACGCTCAAGGACGGCAGCTACGACATCGTCTACCTTACCAAGGACGACAAGATAAGGATGCTCAAGATTTTCAAGAACGACCACATCGAGCAGACGCCGCTTCATACCTACAACATCGAGAAGATCAAGGCCATCAAGGGCGGCGCCGACAGGGCTTACGGCGCTTTGTATTCTGACCCTGCGTTCAAGAAGAAGTCGCCTTCCATCCTTTGCATCACCATGCGTGAATCGAAGGAGGGGGTTATCGAGTTCGCGTGCGGCGCCTACCTGGGCAGCAGCTACAGAGACAAGCTTTGGATAATCGACACGAAGACATGGAAGATGATCCCCAAGTCCGAAGATGACAAGCCTGATCCCAGGCTTGATCCGTGGAGCGTGGAAGAGAAGAAAGCCGGCAATAATGATTTCCCAAAGGACGCCATAGGCAAGACGGCCAGTCCGGACAAACCGGCCGCAAGCGATACGTCCGCCGAGAGCAAGCCGGCCGACAAGGGTACTGAAGCTGTCAAAGCTGACAGCGGCGATGAGGGCGCCCCTGCCGCCAAGCAGAAGGGCAAGGGCAAAGGCAAAGGCAAGGGCAAGGGAAAAAGCAAAGCGGCTCCTGAGTAGGAAGGGTAGTAGACTCACCGCTTCCGAGGGAGCGTGCCTCGCAGCTCTCGGCCGGTCCGGACACTGACCGGCGCATAGAGGTGAAATGTGAAAGCCGTGACGGATAGGGCCATGCTGATTGTTGCCGCCGTCACGGCTTTCTCTTTGATGTCGGTCTCAGCTTTCGGCGCGATCGATGTCCTCTCGCGCTTCTTCGACAAGGTCAAGGACCGCGGAATGCCCGTGGCAGGGCGCGCGGAGCGCGACGGCTCGGCGCAGGTAGACGTGCTTTCGACCGATTCGGTCACGCGATTCCGGTTCGACAAAGACGGCACCATGAAAAGCGCGCCGTGTCCTGACAAGTATGCATCCGTCCTCCTGAGCAAGGTCAGACTAAGCGCCGCGGACGCCGTGAAGGCGGCCGTGGCCAAGCTCGAAATCAAGGAAGCCGAGATCCGCGCTGTAACTCTCGCCGATGAAAGAGGCGTTGCGGTGTATTATGTCTATACTTATGATCTCAACCACAAGTTCATCTGCCGCCACAGACTTCTTGCGGAGAACGGCCGGTGGGACGGCAGTTGCGATGCCGCAGGCGAGAAGGATCCCCTCCAGAAGTAATCTTGCGGCGCCCAAAGGGCCTCAACTGGGCCAACTCCCTCTTCTTCGATTGGTTACAATGGCCTCTTCATACGCGTGCGAATGCGGGCCGTCAGGGTTGAGAGCATGGGCAGGAAGGCGATGTTCGAGGGAGACAAGGCAAAACAGACCAATTCCGGGCTCTTTGGTATCCCCGCTGGCCACGCCGAACCCCTGAGGAAACGTCTTTTTCGCATTCTCGGCAGTTGAAATACCGGGCGTAGGGAGTAGAATCTCGCAAAACGGCCATACATAATCCAAGCATTCTTTATTGTGGGGAAGGAGTGAGCAATGGCTCAGATGTACTATGACAAGGACGCCGATCTGGGAGCGCTGGCGGGCAAGACAGTCGCTATCATCGGCTACGGCAGCCAGGGGCACGCGCAGGCCCAGAACCTTCGTGACAGCGGCGTGAACGTGATAATCGCCGAACTGCAGGGCACGGAGAACTGGAAGACAGCCGTGGCGCACGGCTTCAAGCCGATGTCCGCAGCGGAGGCCGCCAAAAAGGCCGACTGGATCCAGATGCTCGTCCCGGATGAGTTCCAGCCGAGAGTGTATGAGAAGGAAATCCTGCCGAACATGAAGAAGGACGTCGTGTACGGCTGCTCTCACGGCTTTGCGATACACTTCGGCGCCATTGTTCCTCCGAAAACGGCCGATATCGTGATGGTCGCCCCCAAGGGTCCCGGCCACCTCGTTCGCTCAGAATTCGAGCGCGGGGCGGGCGTTCCCAACCTTATCGCGATCAAGCAGGACGCTTCGGGCAACGCCAAGAAGCTGGCGCTTGCCTACTCCAAGGGCATCGGCGGCACGCGCGCGGGCGTCATTGAAACTACGTTCGCGGAAGAGACCGAGACCGATCTCTTCGGCGAGCAGGTGGTCCTGTGCGGCGGCGTGACGGAGCTCGTGAAGGCGGGGTTCGACACGCTCGTCGAGGCGGGATACCAGCCGGAGATCGCTTACTTCGAGTGCATGCATGAACTCAAGCTCATCGTCGACCTTTTCTACCAGGGCGGCATTTCCTGGATGTACTATAGCGTGTCGAACACGGCGGAATACGGCGGCCTCACTCGCGGTCCCATGATCATCACGCCCGAAACGCGCAAGACCATGAAGAAGATCCTCGAGGACATCCGCTCCGGCAGATTCGCCAAGGAGTGGATCGACGAGAACAAGACCGGCGCGAAGAAGTTCAAGGAGATGGAGGCCAAGGAGCAGAACCTGCTCATAGAGCAGGTCGGCAAGAAGCTCCGCGCGCTCATGCCCTGGATCAATGCGAAGGAAGTGAAGAAGTAAGCGCTGCGACAATGAGCAGATCAGGGGGCCGGCCCGCGGGGGCGCGGCCCCATTTCGTTAGCAGGCTTGGCGTGAATGGATGTCTTGGGAAGGGGGGAACCAGTGATCGGGATCGAGGAGACTCCAAAGAGGCGAGCCGCCGCGTGGTTGGCAACGTTTCTATGCCTGGGCGCGGTTCTTGCGCTGACGGGCGTTTCCGCTGCGTACGTCATCAGGGACAGCGGGGCGCTGACCGACATAACTTTCAAGGAGATAGAGGACGACCTCGCGAATATGACGGAGTTCCAGCGCACGCAGGCCGCGCAAAAGTACATCGGCAAGCTTGTGCGCTGGCGGGGCTGGGTCAACGACGTCAAGACCGGCAAGACGCTGCCGCTGATGTACGTATCCATGGACGGCCCGAAGAGCGTGATGAAAGTGTACTTCGAGGTAAACGACCGCAGCAACGCGGATCTGTCGCGCGGCACGCCCATCCTGTTCCAGGGCACCATCCAGCGTTTGTACTACGCCCGCTCGCGCAGCGGCATGGTCGAACGGATAAGGGTGATGCTTACGGGCGTCGACTTGGAAGTAGACGAGGATGAGGGGGACGGAGAGTAGGTAAGGCTCGTGGCTGGAAGACGCATAATCGAGATCAATGAAAGCGTTATCAGACCCGTTTCGCCCAAGCCCAATACGGTGAGACCGCGGAAGAGGAGCGATTTCCCCGAGGTTCAGGCGGTCCACCTCGATGCTGCCGAGAAACTGTCGAACCCTTTCATTATGGGTCCGCCGCTGTGCGATGAGTTCATTGCGCTCATACAGCACCTCTTCACCGAGGAAGAGGCCGGTGTAGTGAGGCACCTGGGCGTGATTCGGGGCAAGAGCCCTGCAGTTGTCGCGCGCGCGGAACACAGGCCGGTCGAAGAGGTCGAGCCGATACTCCGTCGGCTTGCGTTCGAGAAACGAGTGATAATAGCCTCGGGGCCTGAAGGGAAGAAGACGTACAGGCTGATGCAGCTCTTCCCCGGCATATTCGAGATGGCGCTCATAGGCGAGAAGCCGGAGACGATGTCCCCCTGGCACAGACGGTTCGCGGAGCTTTTTGAAGCGCTGTTCGAAACAGGGTACTTTCTGGAGTACAAGGGGACCTCGCCCCAGTCTGTCCGGTATCTTCCGGTCGGTGGCTCAATAGGCGCCGGGGCCGCGGCGCTTCCCTTTGACAGGCTGGAGGAGGTGCTGGATAAGTTCAAGGTATTCGGCGTCGGGCAGTGCCAGTGCCGGATGACGGCGGAGATTGTGGGACAGGGTTGCGGCAAGCCTGTTTCCAACTGCGCGCTAATGGGCGAGTGGGCCCAGGAAGGCATCAAGTGGGGATGGCTCAAGGAAGTGTCAAAGAAGGAAATGCTCGAAATCAAAGCCGAGGCAGAAGCACATAGCCTCGTCAATTGGATGATAAACATCGGTTCCGCAAAGGGCCAGAGCTCATGCTCCTGCTGCGGCTGCTGCTGCAAGGGGATGCGGTTTGTCAACGAATTCAACGCGCCCGGAGTGATAGCCCCGCCGCATTTCATTCCTGAGCTGGATGCCGCCAAGTGCCTGTACTGCGGCAAGTGCGCGCACGCCTGCCCGATGGCGGCGCTCACCATTGACATGAAGGCGAAAACGTGGTCGCGCCGCGCCGAGCGATGCATTGGCTGCGGGCTCTGCGCCGTGGCATGTGACAAGGCTCGCGCGCTCAGAATGGAGCCGGTGGGGGAGGTCGTGCCGCCGTACAGGAACATCCTGGCCATGATGCTCAGGGCCATGCCTCCGAAATTGGCCAGGACTTGGCAGGTCTGGCGCAAGCGCAAGTAGGCTGGCGGCAGTGGCCTGTCGGACGCCTGAGGCCAGGTAGATCAATGCACTCTCTCAAGAGCTTCTCTCGCGAAGCGATAAGAAGGGCCATCTCGGCGGAGTTCCCTCGCATCGAAGTGCACAGCCTCCGATTGCTTGACGGGGGTTTGAACCATGCAATTGCCGAAGTCAACGGCGAGATCATTCTCCGATTCCCGAGAGGGGACAAGGCGCGCTTCGAGACGGAGATAAGAGTCCTCGAATGCCTCAAGGGCCGCACGTCCCTTGCTATCCCGCAAGTCGAATTCAAAGGCGGAACCGTTGCCTGCGTAGGGTACAGGAAGATCCCCGGCCGGCATGTGACCGAAGAGATTGTGAGAGCGCTCGATGAAGGGCGACGGTCCCAACTCGTTTGCGATCTAGCTGCATTCCTCTTCGAGGTGCATTCGGCCGTGAGCGTTGAAAAGGCCTCCGGGTTGGGGGTGGAGCGCGAGGATCTGCCGTCCTATGCGTCCTATGTCGAAAAGAACGTGCTCGCGAAGGTCGTCCCCGCGGATATCGCGGAGTTCGCGCGAGCAACGCTGGCCGAATACGACTCCGTTGTCCGCGGAGGCGTGGAGGAGGTCTTCTTATATAACGATCTGCATGGCGACAACATGGCGTTCGATGCATCCACGGGACGTCTCAACGGGGTTTTCGACTTCGCTGACGTGATGATCGGCGACGTGAATCTGGACTTCCACCCGCTCTTCAGGCTCGACCCCTTGCTGATGAAAGCGGTTGCAGAGGAGTACGCGCGACTCAGCGGTCGCCTGCTGTCTTTGAGACGCATGGTGATCTATGCATTCGTGAACGAGTTGTGCGACCTTGGCAGCTTCATGGATAGGCCACGCTCAGCGGCCTGCAGGACTACTACCAAACGCATAAGTAAGCGGCGCCGGGATTTCCACATATTCGCATAACCATAGTGTGGCATTGTGCGCCTTGAGGGGCGCACTTTCCTGCGCGTTCCGCCGCAGCCGAGAGCGATTTTCACACTTTCCGAATTTCTCCTTTTCATTTGCGTTCATGTGTGCTAAGCTATCAGTGAGTTCAGGGCGGGAATAGCCCTGAGCGCGAAACGGTTATACATTTCAAGCGCGCCCACATGGCCGCGGGGTATAACCGTAGGAGCGGCAAGCGCGCCGCTCTAAAGGACAACAGAAAGAATAACCTATGCCGAAGGGAGCCAATTCGTAAATAAGGAAGAACAGTACGTTTGCCGGCTGGAGGCAGGAAGACACCAAGGCAATCAGGGAATTACCGCCGAACGCGCGACCTTAGAAACGGAGGAGAATGATGGCAAGTAACGCTCCTAAAATGGGTCCGAGGCAGATTCAGTACTGGAAGCCAAGAGACAACTTCAACCTCTCGGCGAAGTTCGGCATAAAAAAGGGTGGGTCGGGACACCGCAAGACCAAATAGACGCCCGACACGATTCACACAAGAAGAGACTTCAGGACGCCGCCGAGGCGGCTCCTGACCGACAAGAGGTGAGGTGCACCTCACCAACTTGGATAGGGGCGGACTTACTGCCGGCCCTCGTGGCGCGGGCAAGTCCTCCCCTCTATTTTTTCATGACCACGCCGATTACAATTCAGAAGCATCGCTCGCATTCATAATCACTAACGGAGACCGACATGCTCTATCCCCGTGAAAGCGTCACCCGCGAAGTCAAGGAACTCGGCGGCATCTGGGAATTCGCGAAAGACAAGGAAGACGTCGGAGTAAAGAAGCGCTGGTTCAAGAACCCTCCCGCCACGCGCCCCATGAGCGTGCCCGCCAACTACAACGAGCAGACCACCGACGACGACCTGTGGGAATACTTCGGCGCGGTCTGGTACTTCAGGCGGTTCGCATGCCCCGTGTCGTGGTCCGGCAAGCGCATATTCCTGCGCATCGGCGCGGCCAACTATTCAAGCAAAGTCTGGCTCAACGGCGCGCCCCTCATGGAAAACGAAGGCGGCGCGCTGCCCTTCGAAGCCGAGTTGACCGACCTTATTACCCTCGGCAAGGATAACCTCCTCGCGGTTCGCGTGGACAGCACTCTCTCGCACAAGACGATTCCGCCCACTCTGCCATGGAAGCAGACGGGCCGACCCTTCGAGTACTATTTCGACTTTCTCAATATGTCCGGCATCCATCGCCCGGTACGGCTCTACACCACGCCCAGAACGTACCTGAAGGACACTACCGTGGCGCCCGGCATCACGAGAGGGCGCGGTTTCATCGATGTGGAAGTGGAGGTCGCAGGGCGCTGCGACGGCGTGCGCCTTACCGTCCTGGACAAGGGCGGGAGAGAGATCGTGACTTCGGAAGCCGGATCTGACAGCACGACCATCTGGATCCCGGACTGCCGACTGTGGAGCTGCGAGGACCCCTACCTGTATACCCTCGAGATTGAAGTGCTCGGGCTCCAGGGCAACGCCGTTCTCGACCAGTACCTGCTTCCCTTTGGCGTAAGGAAGATCGAAGTCAAGGGCGAGAAGTTCCTTCTCAACGGCAAGCCCGTCTACTTCAAGGGCGCGTCGCGCCATGAGGACTTCCCAGTCATCGGGAGAGGCATGAACGAGGCCGTGCTCGTGAAGGACTTCTCCGTGATGAAGTGGATGAACATCAACTCCTATCGGACCTCTCACTATCCGCACTCCGAGGAGGAGATGAACCTCGCCGATAGACTCGGCATACTGATCATCGACGAAGCGCCGGCGGTCGGGCAGAACGATTGGCAGCACGAGATCTTCGTCAAGGGCGTAAGTGACGAAGAGACTCAGGCTACACACCTCCAGATGATCCAGCGGATGTACGAGCGCGACAAGAATCACCCGTGCGTTGTCATGTGGTCCATCGCCGACGAACCGGCCTCCAACGAAGAGGCGTGGGTCGAGTATGCGAAGCCGCTTTTCGCCTATCTGCGAAAGGTGGACAAGACCCGGCCTGTGTCATTCGCGACAACGACGTCCGACATCGAGGAAAAGTCGGGCCAGCTCTGCGATGTCATACTGCTCAATCGCTACTACGGCTGGTATCAGCGCACCGGCCAATTGCACAGCATCGCTGACGCGCTCTCGAAAGAGCTCGACGGCTGGCACAAGAAGTACAAGAAGCCCATCATATTCGAAGAGTTCGGCGCGGATACCATGCCCGGCTTCCACCACCAGCCGCCGATCATCTTCAGCGAGGAATACCAGGTGGAGCTCGTGAAGCGGACATGCGAGGTGCTCGATTCGAAGCCCTTCGTTATCGGCGAGCACGTGTGGGTCATGTTCGACTTTGCGACCAAGCAGGACATCCGACGCGTTGACGGCAACCGCAAGGGGATTTTCAACCGCGTTCGGCAGCCAAAGATGGCGGCGCATTACTTCAGAGAGAGGTGGGCGAAGAAGTAGACGCGGAGCGGCCGGCCGCCTGTGAATGTCCTGCATGCAGGTTGTCCTACGCTCCGCGGGGCCTCCCGCGTTGCCCGGTCCGATTGACCAGATAGTCAGGCTCATTATCGTTTCAATAGCGTGCAGATACAGAGAACCAGTCGAAGAACGCTCATCAAGACCGGCCTGCTGCTCGCCGCCGGGCGGGCCATGGGCGGCTTTGCCGCCGGGTCTGTCCTTGCTGAAAGAAAAGCCCACACCCTTATCATTGTCCTGGACGCATTCCGTGCGGATTGTATCGGCCGAAAGGTGAGGGGCACACAGGTGACGCCACATCTCAATGCGCTTGCCCATGAGTGCATGTCGTTTCAAAGCGCGTTCTCGGCGAGTTCGTTTACCAAGGAGTCCATGGCGAGCATATTCTCGGGCACATACCCGCCGTACCACGGCGTAGAGCAGGGGTACCAGGCGCCGCCGAGCATACCGACGTTTTTCACCGACGCCAAGGCGGATGGTTACTCGACGGCGTTCTTTAACACGAATCCCTGGCTCGAACGGGAGATGGTGGGCCCGGACGGCAAAGGGAAGCTGACCTGGGGTTTCGGCGCCGGCGTAGACTTCTACACGACGGTTCAGAACAGAACCGACGATGCCGGGGGCGAAAAAGACTGCCCCTATGCCTCGGCGGCCGACGTCAACGGCGCAATCCTCGCGTTGCTGTCGAAGACCCAGGGGGATTTCAGGCCGTTCTTTGCACTCGCGCACTATATGGACGTGCATGAGCCGTTCCTGAGGGAGGCCCCGGACAAATTCACAGGGCTTTTCCATGCCCCCACAGTGCTGAGAACTGTGGGCGCGCAACATACCTTCAGCAGGGACCGCGGCACAGTGAAGAGGGTATGCGTCGACCGTGTCCCTCTCACGGACGAAGACCTGTCGACGATGGTTGCCGTGAAGGACGAAGCGGCGGCGAGGCTCGACGAGCAACTGGGGATGCTCTTTTTCGAGCTGAAGAAGCGCGGCCTCTACGAGCGAATGACCATCGTGGTGACCGCCGATCACGGCGAGGAGTTGGGCGAGCACGGCGCGTTTGGACACGCGCGTACACTTCACACCGAATCGCTTGCCGTGCCGCTCATGATCAAGTCACCGGACCTGAAGCCCTCGAAGGTGTCACGGCGTGTGTCCAACGTGAACCTGCGCAGATGCCTAATGGAGTTGCGCGGACGCAAGTGGGTCGCCGACGGTCCGCTGGAGGATTCGCTTCTCGATCGCAAGGAGAAGCACGATGCCGAGGTCTACGCCGGCCTGGGGCTCTTTGACTTGACCAAGCTCGTGACGTGCGACGGCCGCGCGGTGATCTCGCAACCCGGCGCGACTATGGAGTTTGACGTGGACACAGACCCGTCCGAGAAGCACCCTCTCAAAGTCGACAAGGACCATGCGCTTAACCTGTCCCGGCTGACGGAGTACTTCAGATCAAGCGCCCGCAAGGATCGCGTGGTGCAGCGTGAATCGACCTTTGCCTGGCAGTGGGTGTATCGCGAAGGAGAGCTGAAGAAGCGATTCGAGACCAACCCTGCATCGCTGAGCGATCCCCTGAGGGCAACGCTCAAGCAGAAGGCGAAAACTGGCGAGAGCATCATAGACGACGGGACGGCCAAAGAATTGCGGGCGCTGGGGTACCTTCACTGACGCCCTTCTCGTAGGGGCGCACGGCTGTGCGCCCTTCGTCCGGACGCTGATCAGCGGCTGGGATCTCTACGCTCCGCGTCCTCAAGACGCGGCGTCCTAATCCGCCGCCGTTGCCTCCGCCACCTGCACCACAGCCGCCTCCGCCCCTCTCTGTTTCCCGTGCGATTCAGGCGCCAGAAGCGACGCCGCAAGCGACGCAAGCGCGAACACAAGCATGCCCACGAACATCCATTGGTACGCCTCCGCCGGATAGATAGTTGCCGTGGCGGTCTTGCGGGCCGACTCTTCGAACGAGTCGAGAGCGAAGCCCGCGCCGTTACTGAAGAGGGCGACGCAGGTGTATGTCGCCGCGTTTGAGATGCCGATGGCAAATGCGCCCGCGGCGTGCGGGCTCACTTCCTTAAGAAGCGCCGTGCCGGGCACCGCTGTCGCATTCAGGAGGGCAAGCACAAGGTAGCAGGAGACGAACCACCACGCCTCCGCGCGATAGAACATGCCGGTCACAAGCGCAAGCGTCCCGAGGACCGCGATAGCGCTTGTGGCGACCACGAAGGGCCTGCGTCTGTTGCCGATGAGACCGGGAAGGAATCCGCCGACGAGCGAACCGATTACAACGATGAGGAACATCGCAAACATGACGTCGGCAGCCGTGTCTGATGCGAGGCCGCAATGGTCCTGGAGGAACTTCTTTCCGACGGTGATCTGGAGGACGTAATATAGCGCGAAGTTCACAGGCCCGCAGACAAGGAGCGGATAGATGCTCCTCGTACGCAGAAGCTCCATCACCGCGCCCGACGATAGCGTGGAATGGCTGTGCTCCATGTGGCCGGTCTTCTTGAGCAGCGCCGCCACGAAGACGAATACTGCCGCACAGGCAAACCCCGCGCCGAGAAAGGCGCTGCGCCATCCATAAGCCGCCACGAAGCGCTGCAGCGGCGCCATGGCGACGAGTCCCCCCGAATAGCCGAGAACAAGAAGCACGCCTAATATCTGCGCGAAGTGGCGCGAATCGAAGATGTTCACGATCTCCTTCACGATCGAGAGATACATGAAACTCGCACCCAGCCCCACGAGAGCCCTGCAGAGATAGAGCATCGGCAGCGTGTGGCACAGAGGGAAAAGTATCGATCCGACGGTAAGGAGCGCCCCTCCCGTAAGCACCATCTTCGCCGGGCCGAACCGATCCGCTCCCGCACCGATGAATATCTGCACGGACGCGTAGACATAGAGAAAGATCGACGCAAGCGCGGTTATCTGGCCCGCCTTCGCATTGAAATCCTTCTGAAGCTCGTCGAAAACCGTCCCCGGCACTCCGCCCCTCTGGAAATTGGCGAAGAAATAGAGCCCGGCCATGGAGCAGAAGATGAGTATCTCCAAGCGCTTGGAACGAGCCCACACGAAGAAACGGTTGATCATATCTGGTCACCCCGGCAGGCGGCGTCCATATCCACAGCTCGCATCTCTCAGGAACACCAAAAGCACCGCATACTAACCATCGCCTGCCGCTGCACAAGGGGCTAACCAGCGAAGACCGTCTCCCTGAGAGACGCATCTGCATACTCTGCCAAGGGTTTGCGTTCAGTACCGCGCCTCGCGGTAGGGGCATTTCAGAAGAGCAGCGTTTCTGCCGATATACCCGCTTGGACAGCGCCTGATTGCATCGCATTCGAAAATCACTCTTGGAGGGAAACGAGATGAAAACCTTCGTTGCCACGATAGCGGCCGTCTTTTGCTTCGTTTGCATTGTGCCGCAGGCGGATTCGACGACGAGGCGGCATCAGTACCCGATTGCCCCTGTTAAGGAGCGTTTCTCGTTCTTCAAGGAGAAAACCCGGTTGCCGGTGCCGGCCGTGGATGCAAACGGGAAGGCAAGCGTGATCTACAAAGAAGTGGACGCCTGGAAAGTGTATCTCAGGCACCAGACCCTCAGGGGCTATATGGACCTTGAGGCGGTGAAAATCACCTTCGTGGACGCCAACGGCCGCACATTACTGCCCCTCAAGAACGACAAGCATTTCAGTCCCGATTTGCACCGGCTGATAATCGAGGCGAGCGTCGACATAGCCAGCATGCCCAAGCCCAAATACGTCGTGATCGATACGCCCGAGAGCAAAATGACCTACCCGGTGGACCTTAAGAAGGCAAGCTGAGAGTCATTCCAGCTTTTGGGCCTTACGATATGGCGGCGCATGGTCGGCACTGAATTCGGAGGTGGTTCCGTGCGCTTTCGCCAAAGTGCCCGGATTTGACAGAAAATCGCCAGTTTTTGCCACTTTATTGCTTCATTGACGGAACCCCTTCAGTGCCGCCCCTCGCGTCCGCAAAGCTGTCATCCCACCCGCTTTGGCGCTTGGACTTCAGACGCGGGACTTGGTATACTTAAGGCCCATGCCGATACCCAAAGAGATCTCCGAAGAGACGCTTGATCTCATTCCGTTTGTCTTTCCCGGTGTCGAAATCGCGAGGGACAAAGAGGGGTCCGCCGAGGTCCGGATACCGAGATCGAAGACTCGGCTCATGCGTTTTCTGTGCTTTATTTTCAAGGCGGGCGACTATAGAATAGTCGTGTTGGATGAGACGGGGACACAGGTGCTCGATCTCATCGACGGCCAGCGAACGTTTCGGGATCTTGCGGAGCATCTGGAGAAGACCCGGTTGCTTCAGACGCGCCAGGCCCGGGAGTCGATGGCCGCGTTTCTGGCGCGCCTCTCCGAGGAACACGCGATCGCTTTCAAGAAGCGTATAGCGGACGGCGAGGCTGCGGAGGGTGTTGGTGCCTGACCGTCGGGTAATCGTCGAAGCGGTAGGGGTCAAGAAGACCTACAGGATGGGTCCCACTACCGTCTCGGCGCTTCGCGGAATAGACCTCAAGATATTCGCCGGCGAATACCTTTCCATAATGGGACCTTCGGGATCGGGCAAGACGACCTTCTTCAACATGGTCGGCGCGCTTGACCGTCCTACAGAGGGCAACATATTCATCGACGGCGTCGACGTTTCGACTCTAAGCGCGCAGCAGGTGGCGCTGCTGAGGTGCCGGCGGATCGGGTATATCTTTCAGACGTTCAACATCATTCCGGTTATGACGGCGCTTGAAAACGTGATGCTGCCGATGACGTTTGCGGGTACGAGCGACGACGAAGCCGAGGATCGCTCGGCGGCGCTTTTGAAGCAGGTCGGCCTCGGCCACAGGCTGCACCACAGGCCGACGGAGCTTTCCGGCGGGCAGCAGCAGAGGGTGGCGATAGCCCGTGCTATGGCGAATCATCCGGCGATCATCCTTGCCGACGAGCCGACGGGGAATCTCGACCTCGCGACCGGCAGGGAGATAATCGACACGCTCAAGCGGATGAAGGAGGAGTCGGGCGTAACGGTTATCGCGAGCACGCACGACATGAAAATGCTCTCCACATCCGACCGCGTCGTATGGATTCGCGACGGACGCATCGAGCGGATAGAAAAACGAGAGGACATGAAGATCGAAGTAGGAACGATAGAAGGCAAGGAGCACTAAGTGTTTGAGCGACGAGGCCCTTCGGCTGACACCGACAGGGGCACTGTCGCCATTGTGATTCCCGCCCGTTACGCCTCTACGCGCCTGCCCGGCAAGCCTTTGCTCTCGGTCAACGGCAAGTTCCTCATCCAGTACGTCTGGGAGCGCGCGCGGCAATCCGCGCTCGCGTCGAAGGTGCTTATTGCGACCGACGACGAGAGGATTCTGCGGGCAGCGAGGGGCTTTGGCGCGGAAGCGGCGATAACGGGGCAGCACAATTCGGGCACAGATCGCATAGCGGAACTCGTGCGGTCGAAGGCCGTCGCCGCCGACGTGATCGTCAATGTCCAGGGCGACGAGCCCGAGATCGAAGCTGCCAATATCGACATGGCGGCGTCGCTTCTACTCGATGACGATGCGGCGGATATTGCCACGCTGGCGACTCCCGTCGTATCCATGGCCGAGTATGCCAATCCAAACGCCGTGAAGGCGGTAGTCGGCCCGGACGGCTATGCGCTCTACTTCTCGAGGGCACAAGTGCCGTATGTCCGCGACGGTGTCAATGAGAAGACCGACTTTGCGCCCCTCGGCGTATACAGGCATCTCGGGCTCTATGCTTACAGGCCGCGGACGCTTCTGGCGTTTTCCGAAGCGCCGCAGTCGAGACTTGAGAAGCTGGAAAAACTCGAGCAGTTGCGGGCGCTGGAGATGGGTCTCTCTATCAAGGTGGGTATTACCAGGAGCGCTCCGGCGGGCATCGACACTGAAGCCGACTTCAGGGCGTTCGTCGAGAGGCAGGGGCACAAGACAGCCACGACAGGATAGGAAGGCAAAATGTCGAAACATATTTTCATAACAGGGGGAGTTGTATCATCTCTCGGCAAGGGCCTCACTTCGGCTGCGATCGGCACGCTTCTGGAGCGGCATGGGCTGAGCATCCGGATGCAGAAGTTCGACCCCTATCTTAACGTCGATCCGGGGACGATGAACCCGTTCCAGCATGGCGAGGTCTACGTGACCGATGACGGAGCGGAGACGGATCTCGATCTCGGGCACTACGAGAGGTTCACGAACTCGCGGGTGTCGCGCGACTCCAACTTCACTTCCGGAGGCATTTACAACAGCGTCATCACCAAAGAGCGGCGCGGCGAGTATCTGGGCGCGACTGTTCAGGTCGTGCCGCATATCACGGACGAGATCAAAGCCGCCGTGCGGAAAGTTGCGACGCCGGACGTTGACGTGGTTGTCACCGAAATCGGCGGCACCGTGGGCGACATCGAAGGGGAACCCTTCCTCGAGGCCATAAGGCAGTTTCGCCACGATGTCGGAAGAAACAATGTGCTGTTCGTCCACCTCACGCTCGTGCCCTACATAAAGGCCGCGGGCGAGATAAAGACCAAGCCGACGCAACAGTCGGTGGGGAGGTTGATGGAGAAAGGTATTCAGCCGGACATCATCATCTGCCGGACGGAGAAGCCTCTGGGGCAGTCGATCAGGGAGAAGATCTCGCTCTTCTGCAACGTGCCTCTCGAAGCCGTTTTCGAGGAACAGGACGTTCAGGTGAGCATATATGAGCTGCCTGTCGTCCTGAGAAAGCAGAAGCTCGACGAGCTTATCCTCGGTTACCTCGGCTTGAAGCCGGGCAGCCCGGACATCAGCGATTGGGACAGGATTGTCGACATCCTCAGGAATCCGGACGGAGAGGTCAGCATCGCCGTCGTAGGCAAGTACATAAGCCACCAAGACTCGTACAAGTCGATCTACGAAGCGCTTACTCACGGCGGCATTGCCAATCGTGTTCGCATCAACGTGCGCAAAGTTGAGTCCGAAGACATCGAGAACGACGGCGCCGAGAAGTGGCTCAAGGACATGCACGGGGTCCTCGTACCCGGCGGCTTCGGGATACGGGGTACCGCAGGCAAGGTGCAGGCGATACGATACGCCCGCGAGATGAAGATCCCGTTTTTCGGAATATGCCTCGGCCTGCAATGCTCAGTGATCGAATTCGCTCAAAACGTTCTCAGTCTCAAGAAGGCCAATTCGCTCGAGTTCGACCGATGCACGCCGACGCCCATCATTACGCTGATGGACGAGCAGAGAAATGTGGTCGACCTCGGCGGAACGATGCGGCTCGGCGCGTACCCCTGCATCCTTGGCGAGGGTTCCCTGGCCGAGAAGGCGTACGGCAAGCGGGAGATTTCCGAACGGCACCGGCACAGATACGAGTTCAACAACGCTTACCGCGAGGCTTGCGCGAACAGGGGACTTCTGTTCACGGGGCATTCTCCAGACGGCAAGCTTGTAGAAATCGTGGAAATGAAGGACCATCCGTGGTTCCTGGCGGTTCAGTTCCACCCGGAGTTCAAGTCAAAACCGCTCGCGCCGCACCCGCTGTTTGCGGCATTCGTGGCGGCGGCTATGGGCAAACGCGCAAAGTAACCCTCGGAGGTAAGGGGAATGTCGAACGAGCCCGGCAGTTTCGAAAAGAAGAAGGTTGACGAAGGTTGGAAAGAGCGTGCGCAACGGGAGAAGGAGGCGCTGGAGAAGGAGAAGGCTGCGACGGCGGGGAAGGAGGCTGCCAGCGGCGAAGATGCCGCCCAGGCGGCTTCCGGCGAGACCGAGACCCGCGGCGAGCTTCCACCCGTTACTTTCCTGGGTTTCATTGCCGGGATTGCCGCCCAGGCGTCGGTCTACCTCGGACTCGTTGAGAGCCCCTTCAGCGGAAAGAAGGAAGAGGACCTCGACGCCGCCAAGCACGTCATCGATACGGTGGCCATGCTGAAAGAGAAAACCCAGGGAAATCTGACGGACAGCGAGGCGATGTACCTCGACGACTTGCTTTATGGCCTTCGTATGGAGTATGTTAAGAGGAGAAAGTAGAAGCTTTGTTTCTGTTTTCACGGAGAATCGGATGACCGGGAAGGACCTCAAGGCGCTTATCGCCGAGATAAAGGAACTGCCCACCCTGCCGCAGGTTGCCGTTACCCTCATGGATCTCCTTGACGATCCCAACACCGGCGCGCCCGAAATAAACCGCGTAATGGCGCGGGATCCGGCCTTGGCGTCAAAGATTCTCAAGCTCGTAAACTCTTCCTACTATGGACTTTCCAACAGGGTGTCGAGCCTTAATCAAGGGATAGTGATACTCGGGTTCAAGACGGTCAAATCCGTGGCGCTTTCGGCGTCGGTCATGGGCCTGTTCAAGGACCGGGTCGGCGCAGGCGCGTTCAACAGGGCCATCTTCTGGAAGCATACCATCGCATGCGCCTGCGTGGCGCGACTCGTCGCGCGAAAGCAGAAGGGGCTCGATCCCGAGACCGCGTTCTCTGCGGGACTTCTTCACGACATCGGCAAGCTTGTACTGGACCACTACGCCGGCGAGGAGATGGACGCCATTGTCCGCGATGCGGCCGAACACAAATACGCTTTCATTGACGCCGAACTGAGCACCATGGAAACCGACCATGCCGAGATCGGCGGGTGGCTCTGTGAGAAGTGGGGGCTTCCGCGAGACCTCGTTGCGGGGATAGCTTTCCATCACAACATCAACGAAGCGCCGGACAAGGTGCTCGTGGCAGTGCTACAGTTCTCAAACTATCTCGCCAAGGTAAAGGGTATCGCGGCGGGAGGTTCCTTCGAGAGTCCATCAATCGGAAAGGACGTGTGGGAGCTCCTTTCCCTCGACGCATCCGACCTGCCTGAGCTTGTGAACACCATCAACCAGGAAATCGAAGCGTCCTCTTCATGGCTTGAGGTCGCCGTCTAAAGCCATCTCAGAACCGTGTTGCCGCATGCCGGCTGCCGCGTTCGTCCCCGAATGGGCCTGATTGCTGATTGCCTTAGATGCGCCTACTTCACCACGGGCCTGGGCTCCGGCGTGGAGACGACGTTTCTTCCCTTTGCCTTCGAGCGATAGAGCGCGGCGTCCGCTTCATTGATAAGGTCGGCAAGCGATTGCCCGCTGCGGTACTGCGCGATGCCTGCGGATATGGTGACGAAGAAGCTCTGGCCGTCGCGGGACAACTGGCTTTCCGCGATCGCCCGGCGTATGCGCTCGGCCACGAGGGCCGCCCGCTCTATGTCAGTGTCCCCCAGGACTATAGCAAACTCATCGCCGCCGTAGCGCGCCGCCACGTCGATGGACCTGATGCTCTTGTGAATAACCTGCGACACCTGAGAGAGGATCATGTCGCCGACCTGATGGCCGTGGACGTCGTTGAAGAGCTTGAAATTGTCGACGTCGAGGAGTATGAGCGAGAGGTCCGCACCCGTCCCCTGGACCCTCGTCATTTCCCGATGGAGTTCGTCGAAGAAGGCGTTGTGGTTGACGAGACCCGTCAGGGAGTCGGTTTTGGCCTGGCGCCACATGCGCTGATAGAGCTGACAGTTTCTCAGCGCAATACCGATGAACTGGCTGATGTGGTCGATAAGCGGCAGATCGCGCACCTCGTCGAACGGTCCGCCGGTGGACTTGTCCGCGAGGTTGAGAACGGCGAGCACCTGATTGTCGTTGGTGAGAGGAACGATGATGCAGGAACGAGTGGCGTATTTATCGTGATGTGCTCTGTCGAGGGGTCTCTTGAGTGTGAGACTGAAAGAATCGACGTCTCGTATCAGCAGCGTCGCCTTGCGCTCCATGGCTATCTGCATGAGACTGCCGGAAGAGGAGGAAACGACAACTCTATCGGTTACGCGATGGGGATGGCTCGACTGCTTCAGGACGAGATCGCCTGTCTCGGGCTCAACGAAGAAGACGGACGCGTAATTCGCGTCAACAAGCGCCGGCACCTTCGTTACACAGATATTGACGATCTTGTCGATGTCGAGGCAGTTGATCTCCTTTGAGAGCTGGCCGAGGTAGGCGGTCTTGCGCACGACCTCGTTCAGTTGGTTGCGCTGCAATTCATAGAACTCGAGGTGCTCCTTGAGAGCGTTGACGTGCCGATCGCTCTCCGCAAGCTGCTTTTCGGCGCTCTGCGCCCGTTGAGAGGCCGTGTACACGCCGGCGACAAGCTTCACGGCGTTTGCCGCAGAGTCTCCCGCAGGGTCGATTGCTACGCTAAGCGTGGGGGACATGTAGGACGATGGGGGAGGAGCGCCGTTGCCGAAGACTATGGTGGTTACGTTCGAGGGCAGCAGGGCAAGGGCCTGCCAATCAGGCTCTTTAGCACGTTCATCCCAGAAGACGGCAAAAAAGGTCTCTTCCGGCGTTCTCTTGAGGAATTGCTGCCCGTTCTTGAAGCGTTCGCACCCGACTTCTGCAGTTTCACAGACACCCTTGAGCTTGCAGAACAGGGTGTCGTCACCAGTAATCACCGCAAATGAAGCGGCTGGCGCGGCACTTTCGACAGGCGTGTCCGCCTTGGGGCCGTGCGATTTCATTAGCTCTTTCGCTCCCCTTTGAAAGATGGAATTATCGCAAAAACGCAAAAAATCCTGATTCTGCGGAATTTTGTACTTTACATTTTATAAAATGTAAAGTATAAATCGTTCCTGTTCTTGCTGCATCGTCCGCAACGGTACCTAGTGTAGTGTCTCATAATTAGTATTGCATATGATCTGCCCTTCGGTTATACTTCCGGCAAGGAGGTAAGACCGATGAGGCAAGCGGTGGCAATTGA
>Ga0315282_10000197_pt1 | contig 121500 bp, 71 predicted proteins | sample YL17G07_20_MG_FD_203693 | JGI IMG/M metagenome (GOLD analysis project Ga0315282, IMG submission 203693) | Sediment microbial communities from Yellowstone Lake, YNP, Wyoming, USA - YL17G07_20 | ecosystem: Environmental > Aquatic > Freshwater > Lake > Sediment | place: USA: Wyoming | collected... | reverse complement strand
AGCAGAACCCAGGGCGTTATATCACAGGAGATGCTATTCACACAGATTAAACAGAAGTCGCTTCATACACCATTGAATGAATTAGAAGAAAAAAGAAAAGCATTGACAGATATGTTCTCGAAGATTGAACAGGAGCGAACTGACAGCGCGTATCTCCTTAACGGTGAAATACAAACATTGATTAAGGAAATACTGGAAGTGGACCTGGAAAATTTGAAACACGAGAAAACGACATGGCTTCTTAATGATATAAAGAGGGTATATGAAACACACCGAACAGAAGGTAATAAGGAGTTCGCAAAATCATTGGACGAATATTTGTCTTTGCAGATTAAAGACATATTCAATCAATGGCGTAGTCATGAAGAGAAAGTAATCAGGATGCATCTGGAGAAGGTACTCCAGCGATTTACAGCGAGCATTAATACGATAATCGAGCATATTCTAATCTTTTCGTCAGAATTGTTTAATATTTCTATGGATACCCTTACCGCCAGAGAATCTTTGTCCATAGAGACGGGTTTCTGGTTCAGGCTATACGAGGTACAGGATAGTTTGAGCATAACAATTGACTTTATAACTAATATACTTCCCAAAGGGTTAGCTCATAAGCTAATTTTCAGAAAGGCATGCGAACGCGCTGATATACTTATTGATCAGCACTGTGGTCGCTTACGTTATGATTTTGTAAATCGTATTGAAAAAACTGCCAGAGGTTACAAGTATACGCTTGATCAATCCATTGATGTAATCAAAGAGGATATAAGTTCTATGCTTAAAGTAGCTCAAGACGCCAGACAGAAAACAGCCAAAGAGATTTTAATCTTTGAGGAGGAACTTAATGAAAAAATGCAGCAATTGACGCAACTCAAACAGGATTTTGAAAGTATTCAACAAGGCTTTTTATCTGAATACCAATGACTATCGAAAGGATAAAATTGAAATGAAGAATCAATCGAAAGAAGATGCTTCCACAGACATTTCTAAAAAAACTGCTATGAAGTTTATCGTTTTAATAGGGATAGTCAGCCTTTTTGCCGACATGACTTATGAAGGAGCTCGTAGCATCACAGGACCTTTTCTTGCCATACTTGGAGCGAGTGGCACTGCGGTGGGAATTATTGCAGGATTTGGAGAATTGATCGGGTACGGCTTAAGACTCGTTTCCGGTTACATAAGCGATAAAACAGGAAGATATTGGACAATAACACTTTTGGGGTATTGCATTAACCTTCTGGCAGTTCCTTTATTGGCACTGGCAGGACGCTGGGAAATAGCTGCTGTTTTGATGATCGCAGAGCGAATGGGAAAAGCGATTCGCAATCCTCCCCGAGATGCAATGCTTTCGCATGCTACCAAAAGTGTTGGACGAGGTTGGGGGTTTGGGTTACACGAGGCGCTGGATCAGATAGGCGCAGTTATAGGTCCACTTCTCGTAACCCTGGTTCTTTATTTTAAGAAAGGATACCAAACCAGCTTTGGCATCTTGCTTGTGCCTGCTATCATGGCGTTGAGCGTACTTATAGCAGCGCGACTGCTCTATCCTCGCCCTCGTGACTTTGAGGTGAGTTCAGCTAAGGCAGACAGCAAAGGGTTCCCAAAAGTATTCTGGTTATATCTTGTGAGTGTAGTTTTGATTGCGGCAGGATATGTTGATTTTCCATTAATTGCCTACCATTTCAAAAAGGTCTCTATTGCCTCTGATAACTGGATTCCTGTTTTCTATGCTGTTGCTATGGGAGTTGATGCTCTTGCGGCGCTATTATTTGGCAAACTGTTTGACCGTATAGGCATCTCCATTCTTATTGTTGTTTCTCTGGTGTCATCTCTTTTCGCCCCGTTAGTCTTTTTAGGAGGTTTTCGTCTTGCACTTTTGGGAATGGCAATATGGGGTATTGGCATGGGTGCTCAGGAATCTATTATGAGAGCAGCCGTCGCCAATATGGTTCATGCAAGTAAGAGGGGTTCCGCCTATGGAGTATTTAACGCAGGTTATGGACTGTTTTGGTTCCTTGGCAGTGCGTTGATGGGGGTTCTTTATGATGTATCAATCCCATCTCTCATTGCGTTTTCGGTTGTTATGCAGCTTGCCTCTATCCCATTAATTATATTGGTTAGAAGGAAATTGAGATAGCTGTCATTTTTTGAATAACGTGGTTAGAAAATACAAATAAAAATCAAAGGCGATGAGGTTCGCCTTATAAATACCCGTATTCTGGGTTGATAACCTCTACCAAACAGGTAGAGGTTTTTACTTAAAAGGGAGATTGTATATGGGAGCGGATGTTACTCCAATGATCGTGGGATTGCTGGTAATGATTTCAAGCATGATTTCGCTAAGGGTTGGTCTGTCTGTCGCCATAATAGAGATAATACTGGGAGCAATCGCAGGGAATCTTGGGCTTGAAACAGAAGAATGGATGACGTATCTAGCAAGCTTTGGCGGAATAATATTAACTTTTCTGGCAGGAACTGAGATTGACACCAAACTGATGAAGGCAAAATTCAAAGAAAGCTTCCTTATAGGTTTCTTCTCTTTTTTGGCTCCATTTGTGGGTGTTGCGCTTTATACGTACTTCGTTGCTCATTGGAGCATTAAAGCATCATTAATCGCTGGAGTTGCATTATCTACAACTTCTCTTGCTGTGGTTTATTCTGTATTGGTAGAAACAGGTTTGTCAAAGACAGAGATCGGCAAGCTACTAATGGCAGCAACCTTTATAACTGACATGGGAACTGCGCTTGCATTGAGCATACTTTTTGTCAAACCAACGCTTTATACAGCAATCTTTATATCTGCTTCACTAAACGTGATATATTTTGCTGATAAACTATCACACTACGTTTTCACCAATCCAAGATGGAAAAATAAGATCATCGAACCTGAGTTAAAGTATATATTCATGCTTCTTCTCGTCTTTATGTATTTCGCTAATCTGGGTGATGGTCATGCAGTATTACCCGCATTTGTATTAGGTTTGCTAATGTCAAGGCATTTTACAGAAACATCAGAATCCAAAGTTGTAAGGAATAGGTTGAGAACAGTCGCTTATGCAATAATAACGCCGATCTTCTTTATTGTTGGTGGATTAAGGGTTTCTCTGCCTATGATCCTTTCTGCATTTGGGCTTTTCGGCATACTTTTTGGAGTGAAGATATTGACAAAGTTTGGCGGGGTCTATTTTCTTGCAAAGAAATACATACCCAACGGGAGTATGTATACAACACTTTTAATGAGTACCGGTTTAACTTTTGGAACCATATCAAGTGTTTTTGGGTTAAACTCAGGATATATAGATCTGGTGCAGTATTCAATTCTGATCGGAGTCGTTTTGGCAAGTGCGGTTATACCAACATTTATAGCTCAAAAATGGTTTATGCCTGTTGAGGAAGAGGATTTAGTGGAGTTAAACAATAATGGGGAAGGGTCTTAGGATGATAAATACCTATCACAGTTTACTACTATTTGGAGGTTATTATGTCAATCCGGATTATAGCTTTAGCAATATCATTGCCAATTATTCTTACGGTTTTGAGTTTTATCATTTCAAGAAACAAAGCGTTTATTACCGGACCCGTTCATGAATTGTCAGGAAAACGACCTCGTTGGGTAATATGGCTAGTGTTCGGCATAGGATGGATATTAATAGTTCTTTCTTTTATTGTTTTGGCTAATTTAAGAAAATAAGCAAGTTGTGGAGATTTCCTTACACACTATCTTCAACAGTGGCCGACGTATTAGAAAGGAAGGTAAAACATGGACGCAAGGAATAAAGACTATCCCTTGCCTGAATCGCATACTGTAATTGTGGATGGCACAGAGCCTGTGGTTGAGATCACACCGGATTTGGAGAAACTGCGCGTATATAAGCAGACCAAGTTGGCGTTGGCAGGACAGTTGCGAATTTTGTGCGAGGCGTTGAAGGCACTCGGTCGGGAACATGGGGAGCAGCAGTGTTCGGAACTGATGGTAAAACTTGCTGAAGACCGCTTCACCCTGGCGGTAGTTGGTCAGTTTAAGCGCGGCAAGAGTTCGCTCATGAATGCAATCATTGGACGTGAACTCTTACCCACCGGCGTGCTTCCCCTTACCTCCGCCATCACAGTGCTCAAGTATGGTCCAACGGAGCGTCTGGAGGTTTGTCGTGAAAACTCGATTTTCCCGAATGAATTGCCGGTCTCTGCGCTTCCTGACTATGTAACCGAAAAAGGCAATCCCGCAAATGAAAAGAAGGTAAAGACCGTCAGCGTGGAATTGCCAGTGCCATTCCTGCGATGCGGGATAGAATTTGTGGACACGCCGGGTGTTGGATCTGCCATCACGGCTAACACGGCGACCACATACGATTTCCTGCCCAAATGCGATGCTGTGCTTTTTGTGACCAGCGTAGACACGCCGATGACAAGCATTGAATTGGATTTCCTAAAGGAAGTTCAAGAATATGTTGACAAGATTTTCTTCGTGGTCAATAAGATCGATCTAATGACAGATAACGAGCAAAGAGAAATACTTGGATTTGTGGTCGAAACAATCCGTTCACAAATTGAATATAATAATGTGAAAATTTTCCCGATCTCCGCCCGGTTGGGTATTGATGCCAGAACATCCGGTGATCCTGTTCTCTATGAGCAGAGCGGACTCAAAGTCCTTGAAGAGGCTTTGGCTTCCTTTCTTTCCGAGGAGAAGTCGACCGCCTTCCTCGCCGCAGTGGCTCACAAGGCGTTGCGAGTGTTGGATGAAGAAGCCGGACAAGGCGCTTTCGGAGAGTCAGCTTTACAGGCACTCGTCAGAGCTAGGCAAAGAGAAAGATCCGTCACGTTCAAACGTGATCCTTATGCTGCTATCGTGGAGGCAACGAGTGTGCGGGCGAAACTTAAATTACTGCACGAGGGCATTCTTAATGGACAAACAGCAGGGATGGTGGACACTGAGGACACGGCGATTATTACGGTGCAAACTAAGTCTGCAACTGAAAACGCAGTGGCAACACCAACGCTTGCAGTAGCTGATATAGAGGCTGGTTTACAGACAAGGGGTTGTCCAGTTTGCCAGCACATAACGAAATATGCCTCTGACTTCTTTGCCCATTTGCAATATCAGATCAGCATCGAGGAACGGGCGCAGTCTGAGCTTACAGCGGAACTGGGATTCTGTCCGCTTCACACTTGGCAGTTGCTGGCATTGTCCTCCCCTCATGGCGTATCTGTCGGGTATGCGCAACTGGTGGAACAGATTGCCCATCGCCTCAAGGAGATCACAATTGCGAACTCAAGAGGGGATGCGGTGCAACGGTTGGTGCGCAACTCTCGGAACTGCCGCATTTGTGGACTGCTCCGGACAGCTGAAGAAGAATATGTCCAAAGGCTTGCCAAAATGATCGGTGAACCCAATGGTAGAAGCCAATATCGCAGATCTCAGGGAGTCTGCCTCTGGCATCTGGGTATGCTCATAGATGCTACCGATCATGAGGGAAACCGAGAGTTCCTTATCTCCCATGCTGTTCAACGCTTTGAGGAGGACGCAGAAGACATGCGGAGTTATGCCATGAAACACGAGGCTATACGCCGTGCATTACAAAACCGCAACGAAAAGGATGCCTGGCTACGGGCTATTATACGTATCGTGGGCGGTCAAAGTGTGTGCATGCCTTGGGCGGGAGACGGAGAGATATAATGAAAACAGACTGGTGGCAATTAAAAGCTCAGGATGCAATTAAAGAGATGGCGACTGATCTGATAACCGGACTCTCAGATCAGGAAGCTAAAGCCAGACTAGATAAATATGGACTGAATCAGCTAAAAGAGAAAAAAACACACAGCCTATGGGTCATATTTTTAGGGCAATTCAAGGATTTCATTATTTGGGTTTTGATCGTCGCAGCATTGATTTCTGGTTTTCTACAAGAGTGGGTTGATGCCCTTGCAATAATAGCGATTGTTATCCTAAATGCGATCATGGGTTTCGTTCAGGAATACCGTGCAGAAAAAGCCCTCACCACTTTAAAAAAATTAGCCAGTCCAAACTCAAAAGTCATCCGTCAAGGGGATCACAAAATAATTCCATCATCTGAACTTGTCCCTGGTGATATAATTGAATTAGAGGCTGGAGATCACGTGCCGGCTGACAGCAGGCTTGTTTCTGTGACAGCGCATTTCACTACTCAGGAAGCCAGTCTTACAGGAGAGTCAAATCCGGTTATAAAAACAGCGTATTCCCTAGACGAAAAGGATGTCCCTTTAGCTGATAGGGCAAATATAGTTTATATGGGAACTTCTGTTACTTCAGGTAAAGCGAAGGCATTAGTTGTTGAAACTGGTATGCAAACGGAACTGGGTAGAATAGCAGATATGATCCAGGAAATTGAACAGGAAGTCACTCCTTTGCAGAGGAAATTGGAACAGTTTGGAAAACGAATAGTACTTCTCTCTTTTGTGCTTGTGGCACTGGTGTTTCTATTGAGCGTTTTACGTGGTGGAAAGATCCTAGATGTGTTTCTCATGGCAGTAAGTTTGGCTGTAGCTGCTATACCAGAAGGGCTTCCTGCAGTAGTGACCATTGCTTTGACTTTAGGTGTCCAAAAGATGGTCAAGCGACACGCTTTGATTAGAAAACTACCATCAGTTGAAACATTGGGTTCCACAACGGTAATATGCTCTGACAAAACAGGCACCCTGACCAAGAACGAGATGACTATACAGGCAATCTTTACTGATGGAAACGTTTTCAAAGTGACAGGGATAGGATATGAACCCAATGGAGAATTTTTACATGATGAAAAACCAATTAATCCAGATGAATATCCAGGTTTGCATAAGACCTTACTGTGCGGCGCACTATGTAATAGCTCACAGTTGGTGAAAAATGATGATACTTATAGGATAATTGGAGATCCAACCGAAGGAGCTATTTTGACCTGCGCAGCCAAGATGGATCTATGGAAGGATGCTCTTGAGGAGAAATTTCCTTTTGTTGATGAGATCCCTTTTGATTCTGAACGAAAAATGATGACCGTCATTCGAGAGGACAAAAGTAATCTTGTGGCTTTCACAAAAGGCGCGCCTGATGTATTGTTAAATAACTGTATTAGTATTGAAGAAAAAGGTGTCATTAAGGAATTAACTGACAAAGATAGAAAGGTTATACTCCAGGCAAATAACGATTTAGCTGATCAGGCACTGCGAGTATTGGCAGTTGCCTATAGAACCCTAAACGGAGATTCTAATATATCTGATTCGGATTTGATCGAGAAGGATCTCTCTTTTGTAGGATTGGTTGCTATGATTGATCCACCAAGAGAAGAGGTTAGAGAAGCAATCAAAATGTGTAAAACCGCTGGTATTAAGACGGTGATGATCACTGGTGATCATAAAAATACAGCGGCCGCTATCGCCCGAGATTTAGGATTTTTTGAGCAAAATTCTCTGGCGATAACCGGAGCTGAATTAGATAAGTTAGATGATGATGAGTTTACCAGAGAGATAGAAATAATTCCTGTCTATGCCCGTGTTTCTCCCGAAAATAAATTAAGGATTGTGCGATCATGGAGAAAGAAAGGAGAAATCGTGGCAATGACTGGTGATGGGATCAATGATGCACCGGCAGTAAAAGAAGCGGATATAGGCATCGCTATGGGTAGAACCGGAACCGATGTTACCAAGGAAGTCTCCGATATGGTGATAACTGATGATAACTTTGCCTCGATTGTAGCAGCAATTGAAGAGGGACGAGGTATTTACGAAAACATCAAGAAATTCATCCACTACCTTCTTTCCTGCAACGTTGGCGAGATATTAGTAATGTTTGTTGCTTCATTGACAGGGATGCCCGTGCCTTTATTAGCTGTTCAGATTCTATGGATTAATCTCGTGACCGATGGACTACCTGCTCTTGCCTTGGGTATTGATCCAATCGACCCAAATATTATGCAACGTCCTCGGCGTGACCCTAGTGAACCAGTAGTAACAAAACAGGGCGGATTAGTAATATTGGTTCAGGGCACTTTTATTGCTCTTTGCACCTTATTTGCCTTCGGTTTTGTTCTGGTTACAAAGGGAACTGGTTTGTTCGCCAAAGGAGAAAGTATTGGACTTGGACAGGCAAGGACTGCGGCATTCGTAGTATTAGTTTGCTCAGAGCTTTTCCGTTCCTTCAGTTTCAGAAGTATGACGGAATCCGTCTTTAAGGTGGGATTCTTTGCGAATATGAAATTGATTTATGCAGTCTTGTTATCGTTCCTTTTACAAATGTCAATTGTCTATATACCATTTCTCCAAACGATATTCAAGACTGAACCACTTGGAGTTACTACTTGGGTTCTGATGGTTGTTCTCTCATCTCTTCCATTCTGGTCAATGGAATTTATGAAAGCAATAACAAAGAATTGGAAATCGGGTTAAAACTAGAAAGGAAAAACCTGATTAATGAAGCATTGAACGATATAAAAGCAGGACTAAAATGTAATATCTAGATTCTGGAATGTATCCGAGAAATAAAATAAGGCGATGGAGGAAGATTAATATGAAAATACAATCTCTCAAAGCAAGGGAAGTGCTCGATTCAAGAGGCAACCCAACTGTAGAAGTTGACTTGAAAACTGAAAATGGAATATTTCGAGGCATGGCTCCCAGCGGAGCAAGCGCCGGGCAGCATGAAGCTATCGAGCTAAGGGATGGAGATAATGCCAGATACTTGGGCAAAGGAACCCTGAAGGCTGTCTCAAACATAAATAACATCATTGCTCCAACTATCATAGGAATGGATTGCACAAATCAAAAAGAGATTGATAACAATATGCAAGAGCTTGATGGCACCAATAATAAATCAAAGCTTGGCGCAAATGCAATACTTCCTGTTTCAATGGCGGTAACAAAAGCAGGTGCGGCAGCGAGAAGTATTCCCCTATATACATACATTGGCGAACTGTATGGTGTCGAGTCAAATACGCTCCCAATGCCTATGTGCAATGTAATAAATGGAGGGAAACACGCAGGACAGGAAAACTCTATACAAGAACACATGCTTATACCTTCAGGCGCTACTACCTTTGCAGAAGGTATACGTATGATAAGCGAATCATATCACCATTTGGGAAGGCTATTAAAAAAGAAATACGGTGCTCCAGCCACGCTTATAGGTGATGAAGGTGGGTTTGCACCACCGCAAATAGAAGATGTGAGAGATCGGCTTAACCTAATGCTTGAAGCAGTGAATAACGCCGGATATGAGGGAAAAATAAAAATTGCGCTCGATCCTGCATCAAGCGAGTTCTTCTATGATGGAACATACAAAATTGGAAGCACATCATATTCAGGAAAAGAGCTAGTGGAATTCTATGCAAACCTCTGTGATAACTTTCCAATAATAAGCATAGAGGATGGTCACGCAGAAGACGACTGGGCTTCATGGACAGAAATGACAAGGAAGTTAGGGGGAAAAATCCAGATTGTTGGAGATGACATATTTGTGACAAATACTGAGCGCATAAATAAGGGCATTAGGCTTAAATGCGCAAATTCTGTGCTAATAAAGCTAAACCAGATAGGCACAGTGACAGAAACCTTGGAAGCAATAGAATTGGCACACAAAAACAATTGGACAGCAGTCGTCTCTCATAGAAGCGGGGAGACAGAAGATAGTTTTATTGCAGACCTTGTAGTTGGCACTAACGCTGGACAGATTAAGACAGGATCACCAGTAAGAAGCGACCGAAATGCAAAGTACAACCAACTCATAAGAATAGAAGAAGAATTAGGCAATAGAGCAAGACTGCATAAAATGTAATAACAGATGCTTACAAAGGACTATCGGCAGTAAGAACTGCCTAGAGCTCATATGAGGCACTCAAGCAGATAGAGAAACTTGCAGATATATTAAGCTTGGAAGGTGAAACTTATGATACACGCAGAATGATATTTGCACGCCTATTGGGACTTGGGGAGGATTTTGGAGATGTGCAACCCCAAAAACTGAGAGGATATGGTAAAGTTTCAACAAAACTTGCTCAGGTCTTGGAGCCTTGGTTGGAGCAATTCAATATTCTAATAAAGTCGATGTTGAAAAGCTTATAGGTGATCCCATAGCAAAAGGGTAGAAAACAACGATCCGTTATACTAATTGCAATAAAAAGGTGTTTTAAGCATTATTTTGCATATTTTATGGATAATTTATCAACCCTTTATTTCAATCTGTTATAGATAAATTAAGGGTCGTTTCTTTGGCAATTGATCACAGAAATATAATGTTTATAGGGGTTAATTTGACGGATCGTTGGATATTTTTCCTTTGCTATGGGATCACCTTATAGGACTCCGGTAAGGAAAAATACGAATCATGATCAATAATAAGCAAGGCGTTTTTCCCATGAATTTTCACAGCATACTATTTAAAAATGAAGACAGTATAACAGAAGAAAAACATGAAGCGCCTGTCTTTTTCGTTGATTTAAATCTTGATCAAATTATAGACGCCATCACAATTGGTAAACAGGAATATAATTTAAAACCGTTTTTCTACTCTTCATTAAACGATATCGACGCAATTGAATATCGTCATGAGATAATGCAGGACCTTGAAGATAAAGCCCTGTTTGAAAATATAAAATCTTTTGCGCAAAAAATGCGCACAATGCGCGAGCATCTTGCCCAAGCAGACAAGCTTCACTACAAATATCAGAAGGAAAGCTGGTTTTTGGACGCGGTAGAAATTTATTGTGATGCCGTCAACTGCCTAGTGCATAATCTAGACATTGCAGATTTAAAATCACGGGGCTTTTTGGCCTTCCATGAATATTTGCGGAACTATGCCAATTCCGACGGTTTTACGTTGCTTCTAACGGAAACGAAAAAGATTAAAGCCGATCTGTCCACCATAAAATATTGGCTGATCATAAGGGATAACAGCGTCACTGTTCGCAAATATGGATCTGAAATTGATTATAGCGCTGATGTGGAGGAAACATTCGAGAAATTCAAACAGGGAGCAGTGAAAGATTACAGGGCTGAATTTTCCGACCGGACGGAAATGAACCATGTTGAGGCGAAGATACTGGATTTCGTGGCTCAATTGTATCCAGACATATTTTTAAATCTTGACGATTATTACAGGAAAAACGCAAATTATCTTGATGAGACGATAGGTATCTTTGACCGAGAAATACAATTCTACATCGCCTATTTAGAGTATGTCACACTATTCAAACGGGTGGGTTTGAAATTTTGCTATCCACAAATTTTCAATAAAGACAAGGAAGTCTATGATTATGAAGCATTTGATTTAGCCCTTGCCTATAAACTCATTATGGAAAAATCATCTGTTGTCTGCAATGATTTCTACCTGAAAGACATGGAACGTATATTTGTAGTATCCGGTCCGAATCAGGGCGGTAAAACAACCTTCGCCCGCGCCTTCGGACAGTTGCATTATCTGGCCAGTATAGGCTGTCCCGTCCCGGGTAGGGAAGCACAACTCTTTCTGTGCGATAATCTCTTTACGCATTTTGAGAAGGAAGAAAATATCAAAGACCTCCGTGGCAAGCTGGAGGACGACCTGGTCAGAATTTACAATATTCTTACTCAAGCCACATCAAATAGTGTTGTCATAATAAATGAGATTCTCACCTCCACAACGTTGAAAGACGCGGTTTTTTTAAGCAAAAAGGTAATGGAAAAAATAATACAATTGGATTTGCTATGTGTTTGGGTAACATTCGTAGATGAATTAGCTTCGTTCAGCGAGAAAACCGTAAGTATGGTAAGCACGGTAGTTCCCGAAAATCCGGCATTGCGAACATATAAAATTGTAAGAAGACCTGCTGACGGAGTTTCATACGCCATATCAATTGCCGAAAAGTACCGGCTCACTTATGATCGTTTAAAGGAGCGTATAAAATCATGAAGGCTTTTCTCATGTATAAAGATCGTGATTTTGACCTCCAGCGGAGATTACCGCTGAATAAACAAGCACTGACACAGGACCTGGGATTAGACACGCTGTTCAACGCCATGTCACTCGGTGACAAATTCTTATTTGAAGTGGCAGAGAAAGCTGTTTTGACCGGACTGAATGATGATCTGGAAACAATATTATATCGCCAGCATATTCTAATGGATTGCCTGAAAAACTCTTCCATTGTCAGAAATATTTACGATATAGCCATAGAATCAATTGAAAGCAGGAAAAAGTCTTGGGGCTATTTTAGCAAATACCTCCCTGCGGTACTGAGTGGTTCGATAGAGGTGTTGCAGATACTTGTGGACATGCTCAAAAAACTAAAGAATATCGCCGATGAACACAACGATAAATTTGAGTCAGAGGGCTTTACAGCTTTTTTCTCGATGCTCAAGAGAGAGCTTAGCGACGAATATTTTGCCAGTGTCCAAAATCATTTAATCGAACTGAAATTCCCCAATGGGGTTTTAATCAGTGCTGCATTGGGAAAAGGGAATAAAGGCACCAATTATATACTCCGTAAATCACAAGACAAAAAACAGAGTTGGATAAAGAGGATATTCACAAAACCTCCCGGTTACACCTTTTATATCAGTGATCGAGATGAAAGCGGCGCTAAGGCTCTGTCGGAATTACACGACAGAGGGATCAACCTTGTTGCCAATGCCCTAGCCCAGTCTGCGGATCATATTGTTAGTTTTTTTTCCATGTTGCGGACAGAATTGGCTTTCTACGTTGGTTGTTTGAACTTACATGGGCGACTTGCCCAAAAGGGGGAGCCAATGTCCTTTCCCTTGCCCATAGCTCCCGGCGAACGCAAACATTCTTTTAATGGATTATACGATGTCTGTCTGGCTTTAAGTCTGGAACAAAGAGTTGTGGGCAATGATGTGAATGCTGACAATAAAGACCTTATGATAATTACAGGCGCCAATCAGGGTGGTAAAACGACTTTTTTGCGAAGCATCGGTTTGTCCCAATTGATGATGCAATGCGGTATGTTTGCGCCGGCCGAGTCTTTCTCTTCTAATGTCTGCGATGGCCTTTTCTCGCACTACAAACGAGAAGAAGACACCACCATGAAAAGCGGGAAACTTGATGAGGAACTCAGCAGAATGAGCAATATCGTAGACAATATAACATCCAATTCCATGTTGCTGTTTAATGAATCATTTGCCGCGACAAACGAAAGAGAAGGCTCGGAGATTGCAGGGCAAATAACGAGCGCATTATTGGAAAAGCGCATCAAAGTTTTCTTTGTTACGCATTTATATGAGTTTGCGCATGGTTTTTATGACAAAAAAATGGAAAACGTCATTTTCCTGCGGGCTGAAAGGCAAAGCGACGGAAAGCGAACTTTTAAATTAATAGAAGGCGAACCACTGCAAACTAGCTATGGCGAAGATTTGTATAATAGGATATTTGGCAATGCCTGCTAAGTTTTGGCGTAAATGTCATCTGCATCCCGGATGTCGTGATTCGGACGGTGACAATGGACAGCAGAACTGCACAATGAGTTCTCTATCATACCCTTATTTCAGGGCAAAGATCGTGCTAAATTTCAGACTTTGCCTTTAGCTCAGTATCCACAAACGTTTGAGCCTGCTTTCCACCATGAAAAATTGCATACAATATATATTATATGCAATTTCTCTGTCTGTTAAGGTAATGCTTTTGAGTCCGAAATTCAGTGAAAAAAGTGCTGTAAACCAGACCACATAAGGCTTTAACCCTAAGTGTGAAATTTCTTGCGATCCTTACTTTCCGCTATCTTATTGCCTATTATCGCAGCCACAGTTCCGTTACCTACAAAATCAATGGTGATAGGCTCTGGTATCAAGATCGTTGGTTTTTGTCCGTTTACTAACATCCCTTATTGCATCACATCGCAGCTACAGTCCTGCCACCCTTAATTCGGGGTAGTTTTTTAATGATCCACGGATCGTTGTTTTTTTCTCCTTTTCTACCCCAAACTCCCTACAGTGTATCATTACAAAGATTCGCTCGTAACGAAAATTGCTGTTTTCGACAATTACCCACTTCTTGTTGAGTTTAGTCACTTAAATGTATCCTGATATTAAGATAATTTTCCAGTTGATATGGGAAAACGTAAAAACGTACCAAACTGCCTTAAGAAATACAGAAAGGCGAGAGGATTCCAGCAGAAAGACGTAGCGAAGATACTCGGGCTCAAATGCACCAGCATGATCTCACGATGGGAGAAAGGGTTTTGCCTGCCAAGCGCTGTCAATCTCTTTAAGCTTGCTGTGCTTTATCGCACGATAGCAGACTCCCTTTTCATCGATTTACTAAAAACACTAAAGGTTGAAATAAACAAAAGAGAAGAAAAAGTTTCCAAAAGACTATGTTTTACATTAAAAGGCAAATGAGCGACAGCGAATGGTATTGGATAAACAAGACTGTTATCAAGGATTACGTGCAGAAGGTAGGCGCTGTCGGCATAACTATATACAACCTTCTTGCAGCGATGGCTGATGGCGATCAGAAATGCTTCCCTTCGCAGAAATACATCGCTGATTCGCTCGGTTACTCAAGGTCGTACATAAACAAGGTGATAAAGGTGCTCGAAGGGCATGGTCTCATTAGCGTAGAAAAGAAAAGCAGGTCCATTCAGGTCTACCACTTGCTCAAGGTAGGACGTAGGACAGAGGTTCCTCCAGAGACACCAGGTTCACCAGAGGAGACTGACGTGTCAACTATGGTGAACTCAGGTGTTAACCAGGGTGACACTAACGATAATAATATAACAAGAAATATTAACAATACCGATACCGGGGATAATGATAAAAAAGAACACGAAGAGGAATTCGTGCCTCAAAGCAGGGAAGAGCTATTGGCTCTGGACGTAGCGAAAGCCCTAAACGATCACAGCAGCTTAACTCTGTATCTCTCTTATGCGAAACGTTTCCCCGAGTCCATGTTAAGGGGTGTACTGGGCGAGGTGATGGAGATACCTGACGAGAAGATAAGAAAGAGCAGAGCTGCATTGTTTAACCACATAATACACAGGTATGCCCAAAACAATGAAGATCATCGGGATTAATCCCGGCACAAGATACATCGGGTTCGCCATATTTCACGGCTCAGAGCTGAGGGATTGGGGGGTGAAGAACATCGAAGGCAGATGGTCAAAAGATAAGCTGAAAAAAGCCACGTCGGCCATTTCAGATATGATAGGACAAAATGAGTCCAATGTCCTATCAATAAAGAAACTTAATCTATCGAGGTCATCTGCCAGCCTTAGAGGACTGGTCAACAAGATAAAGGAGGTCTCGAGAAGAAAGGGCATGAAAATACGTGAATACGGCATAGACGACATGAAAGCCTTCTTTTATTCAGGGAGGATAAACAAAAAGCAGTTGGCAGAGATGATCACTTCAGAGTACCCGGTTCTGTCCTACGAACTGGAAAAAGAGAAGGCTATCATCAACCCATACTACGTCAGAATGTTTGAGGCAGTGGCGCTTGGCTCGATATGCTTCAGCCATCTGGATAGGCGCAGATAAATAAAACTATGTCAAAACACAATGTAAAAATACTCGCCATTGACCCGGGGACAAAGGAGATGGGCGTTGCTCTTTTTGACAGTGAGAGACTCATCTATCACGGGGTCAGTATCATCAAAGAGGGATCACCTCACGAGAAGTTGAGGGAAGGGAAAAAGATAATACTCAGGCTGCACTAGCCAGCAACATATTGTACAGAATTGTGAATCTTGATGTGATAAAATTTGCCATTTCACGGTTTTACTGATATATGTTATAATTTCCACCCACAATTGAAGAATCCATAAGGAAATTATAGATATATATTCCAAACATCAGGAGGCGAAACTGTGAATGCAATTCAGAAGTATGAATTAATACGCCCAATACTAAAAAAGGAGAAAAACCCTAATCAGGTTAGCAAAGAAAAAAACATTCCACTAATCACCATCTATCGTTACCTTAAAAAGTTCCGAAAAGGTAACGGAAATATGGAAAGCCTTACAGACAAATCCCATGCCATCCATGGTCATTCCAAATGGATCACACGAAAGGACAAGGATAAAATAGTCCAATATAAGCTTCAGCATCCACATCTGAGTTCTCGGCAAATTGCCAAAGCGCTAACCGATGAAGGTATTCTGCCGATCAACTATCATTCTGTCTCAGATGTACTTGATAATCGTGGTTTGATCACCCCCTTTTTATCGACAAGTCGTCTGAAATAAAAGACTTGAGCCAGCCTGAAAAAGTATCTCACCTATTGTCACTAAAAGAGCAAGAGACATCAGTTGTGGCTATCAGTGAACAATATGATGTGCCACGTTCCACTTTCTATCATTGGTTATCCCGCTATGATGAATATCATACATACGAGAATCGCTCTACGGCACCGCATAAGACTCATGGGAAAATCACCGAAGAGGTAAAAGCTGCTGTGCTGGAGAAGCATCGCAAAAATCCTCGTCTTGGGAGTTGGCGTCTTTCTCTTTTCGAGTATGAAGGGATAGAGATTAGTCATGAAAGCATCCGGCTTACCCTTATGGAAGCTAGATATATCAAGCTTCCACCAAAGTATCTATACCATCTTACGCACCCTTACCAAATATGGTTCATTGACCATATGCACTTGAGAACACTACCTAACGGGCAGAAGGTCTATAGTCTGATCGTATTGGATGGTTTCACACGGTTTATGTTGACCGATGAGATATGCCTATCCAAAACAGCTCGTGACGCATGCCTGATCCTGCTTCGTGCGTTTGCTCATTGGGGATTACCCGAAGAGATAGTCAGCGACAATGAAAAATCGTTTACATCGCTTCTGTATCGTCTACTGATGGGTGTGCTTAGGGTAAAGGTAAGTTATATTACTCCGGGTCATCCATGGGAGAATCCTTATGCTGAATCCTTCATTGGCACGCTCCGTGCGTATTTTCATCCACACATACAATACCAGAAGACTGTTGCTGGGATCCAGAGAGTATATACGAATAAGACTGACTATTACAATCATCGCGTGCATTGGGAGTTCCGTAAAGACGAAGTGAAAACCCCGTTTGGCAAGCTGGGAGACATCAGAGGACGTCCCATGCCGGATGATTTCGAACTGAAGATGCTGGCAACAGGAAAACGGTTCAAACGCACGGTTGATGGTCAAGGGATGATATCTTGGAAACGCTATCGTGTATATGTGAAAGTTGAACTGAAGAAAGAGAAGATAGAGATTCGTGAATTCTTCGATTCGCTGGTGGTTGTGTATCATAGCGGAACGGTAGTATCTTATGAGTGTAGCCATGAACGAAGCGAGGTTTCATCAATCTTCAATACGCCAGTATTTCATGATCATCCGGGGATTGAATCTTCAAAACAGCTAGAGCTTTTCGACCTATCACAGTTCCAGTTACGTTATGTGAGTCGCCGTCCTCCGAACCATAAACATCCTGCGGGAAGTGCTACTCAACTTATGATAGAGGGTTTGGATTAGGGCATACATTACTAAAATTGTTTGTGAAAACGAACGTTTATTTCCATGAAAATGTGGGAAGAATACTTTCGCTTTCTTCCTGCATCATCTGTTGAATGAAAGGGAAAATCAAGGTTTTCTTCACACAGAGGGAAAACCATACAAGGAGAGCAGAATGAAAACAGTGGCTTACATCAGAGTTTCTAAAGATACCCAAGACGTAAATAATCAAAGACTGGCTATCCTTCAGTTTGCCCAAAAGGAAAGAATCCAGGTGGATGGATTTATGGAAGTGACTATTTCCTCTCGGAAATCTATCAAAGAGAGGAAGATTGACATGCTCCTGGATCAACTCTTTGAAGGAGATACGCTCATTGTTAGTGAACTGAGTCGCATAGGAAGGTCTGTAGGTGAGATTATTACTATCGTGGATACGCTAGTCAAGAAGCAGACCCGCTTTTTGGCGGTCAAAGAAGGGATTCGTCTGGATGGTTCTCAGGATAGTGATGATATCCAAACAAAGGTAATGGTAACACTATTCGGGTTGTTCGCTGAGATTGAGCGTAAGCTTATTTCTATGCGGACCAAGGAAGCACTTGCTAAAGCTAAAGCTGATGGCAAAAAACTCGGAAGACCCAAAGGGATATTAGGTAAATCCAGGCTGGACAATCAAAGAGAGGAAATCATACGACTATTGGCTTTGAGCGTGCCCAAGACCATTATTGCCAGAATAACTGGAGTAGAAAGGTCAACTATCTATCATTTTATCAAATCGAGGGGTTTGAGCTAATGGCAAATTTTATCACATCAAGATTCACAATTCTGTACAATATGTTGCTTGCTAATGCACTCAGGCTGATCAAGGACTTAAAGCCCAACATTCTGGTCGTTGAAAGATCATTCTTTATCAACAACAAGACAGCCGCGTTATTGCATGTCTTTATTAATGAGATCAAAGCCATTGGGAAGAGAAAGGGGCTAAAGGTCATAAGCTATGCCCCCGCTACTGTCAGGAAGTTTATCTGTGGGAATGGCAGAACGGGCAAGAAGACTTTAAGTGAAGTGATTGTCTCAAAGTTTCCTGAACTTAGGGTTTATCTCACACAGGACAGGGCGTGGAAGGAAAGATACCACCAGAATATGTTTGATGCTGTTGCATTAGCCTTGATGGCTTTATTTTCACTGGATGATAGGCGCTAGATAAAAAGGTTAGTCCAGCTAATTATATTGTTCGTTCAAATTTCATGGGAAAGCGTAAGTATCTCTTCATAGAGAGCGGCAAAGCATCGGAAGCCAGAAGAAATGAGTTCATCAAGTTCGGGTTTGACACTCGATATCAATCCCATTTTCTTTGCCTCAAGAAGCATGATTAATGTACTTAGAATATTGATCCCTCGTCTTTTGGCTTCGTTCATCGCCCTTATTTCATCTACAAGCAGATAGAAATCCAGTTCCTTTGCCAGAGCGATAGCTTCGCTCTCCCCTTCGCCAAATCTGCGCTTCAGAATAGAAACAACGCCTTTATCACTTGGTTCTTTCACTTCTACCCATACAGAGATGCTATCTTCCAACTCACTATTCCCGGGTTTTCCCGAACCGTCTATAACTATTTCCCTATATACAGCCGGAGGAATGATGATATGTGAATATACGTCCTTTATTAAATGCAGTTTTCCCGCCCTGGCGCAGCTTATAATGGGTGAGCTGTCAGCTACGACCTTCAAATCAGTCCTCTCTCTTTCGCTTGTCTTTCAAGTTCTTCTGGGGGGAAGTTCGCCATGGGAATGTCATAGTCTGACATCAGTTCCATAAAATCCCACCTTGTCATTCCTAATATTTCAGCTGCTTTTCCGGAAGATAGTTTCCTCTTTTTCACGAGATCCAAAACGCTCAATTTCCTAACAGAGCTTTTAAGTTCCTCTTCTCCATAGAGTTCAACAACCTCTTCTGGAAATTCTATACTTACCGCTTTCAATGTGCTCACCTCTCACGAATTTAACAGTATGAAAAAAAAGATTACTCAATAATTATACTGTTATCCATCCGACATGAGCAAGCCTTATTTTCAAAAATCTCTGGACTGAAATCTGGACGCCTTGAATTTGCGGTCTCTCATCCTTTGCAGGAATGAGTATCCCCTTAGAGAGGTGTCCAGCTCTCAGTCTGGAAGAAAACACCGGTATTCTGGGTTGAGCATGAGGTAGTATTGGGGAGAAAAACAACGATCTTGATCGAATGGTTACGATGTATCATTTCAGTAATCCGCATAGTATCTAAACACTAAGCTATTCATAAGGGTATAAAGCCAACCACTAACTCAGTCCAAAGCACATGACTTTTTAGGCAATTTCCCACTGCTTGTTCAGTCTAGTGCCTTCGATATATCCTGATATAAAGATAAGTCTTTCCAGACATTTCCTGACTTACCGTAAGATTAGACGCCCCATAATTAGATATTATGCAGAGCAGACGAAACCCAAGCCAATACGATAAGCACAATAAAATCAACAGTTCAATATAACCAGCACTTTTACAAAAAAACACTGAAATGGTTATGCCGAGATTATGCGGTTTCACCCATTTTTTCGGCATAGCACAGCTACGATTCTGCCAATTTCTGCACGAAAATGGCGTAATAAAGGAGGTGATCAGCCGTATTTAGACATCAACCACGATGTCATCTGCTATTTCAATTCCAGAAGAAGCTAGATTTTTAACATCAAACACTGAGGAGATCAACAATGGTCCGCGCTAACATCAACTTTATATGGCAGGAAGCGGGCAAATCCCCCCGCACCTTCTTCCACTTCTGGCTGGACGACCAGTCACCATCCGGCTTGAGAGATCGTTTCAATCTCCTGAGCTTCGCTGAGAACGACTGGACGCCGGAGAACTTCGCCAGATGGGTGAGGGAAAACTACAAACAGGAGCCTATGGACTTAGGACTGGGGGGACAGCCAAGGATCTATTACACGAATGGCTTCGTCACTCACTACAGCTACGTTTTCGAGATCGGAGAGGAGAGAGCTTTAGTCTGGAGATGGGCGGAACTCGTCTTCAAAGGCAATAAACAGGAATTTATCGATTGGCTGAAAAAGCAAGAATAAAGGGGTGATATGCCCATTATCATTATGGCAAAGAAGGCGGGTTGCAGATATACGACCCTGACAGCGATGCAAAGACAGGCCGATGGTGCGCTGCGCCCCTGATACCTGACAGGTGTGATAGGTGTTTTGACCCAGAAACACTAAAGTATTATCCAGCAGAGGGATACAGAGAGGAAAAGGCACCAGATGGCACAATATGGCGATATGGCGCCTGCCATAGATGCCAGAAAGGAGAACGAGTATGAATAGAGAGCTTTTAGAGAAACCGTTCGAGAAGGAACAGATAAAACAGCGCAAGGGCAACTTCGGGGATACGATCGACTACGTGGAAGCACACACAGTCATCCAGAGGCTGAATGATGCCTTTGAGGGACAATGGAGCTTCGAGGTGCTGTCCCAGGAGAACAATGGGTCACAGGTGATGGTGTTGGGAAAGCTGACAGCGGAAGGGGTTTCAAAGACCCAATTCGGTTGTAGCAGCATAACCACCAACTCAAAGACAGGTGAGGTTGTATCTTTGGGAGACGACTGGAAAGCCGCAACGAGTGATGCCCTGAAAAAGTCCGCTTCCCTATATGGTGTCGGACTCCACCTTTACGGCGCTGATAAAAAAGACCAGCCGTCAGAGCATACCGGCAAGGACACTGGTAAGGGGATGTCCGAGAAATCCCAACCCAAAGGCGGAACCACCATCACCAAAGAGCAGTTAGCTCAGATCAAGGAACTGAGGACCAAACTTGGGTGGACACCGAGGAACGTGCAGGACAAATCAAAGGAGATGTTCGGCACGGACAAGGTGGAATCCCTCAACCCCACAATGGCGACAGCCCTCATAGCCTTTATGCAGAACCAGAACGGGGGGAGTGAATACTGATGAGGATACCGAACGAGGAGAAACCACATTTCTCAGTTTCACAGCTTATATGCTACCTGCAATGCCCACTGCAATACCATTTCCAGTATGAGCTCGGGATCACCTGGGAGAAGACGCCATCAGCGGTCCTGTTCGGCGGCGCTGTCCATAAAGGCGCCGAAGCGATAAACAGGGGATTGATGAACGGCGGAATCGACATTGCGATGGCAAAGACAGAGTTTGCAGTCACGTGGAAAGACGGGACATCGAAAGAGGAGATCGCATGGAAAGAGGACCCTTCTGAACTCTACGAAAAGGGCGGACAGTTATTGGAGCTATACGCAAATGAGATGAAAGATCAGAAGCCCACGGAAGTGGAACTGCCATTCAGATTACCTATTATTGACCCCAGGACAGGTCTGTTTATATCACAAATGGACTTTGTCGGTAAGATTGACGCCATATTCACGGATGACACTGTTGTGGAGATCAAGACAGTTGGCAGAAGCCCTGGGCAACAGGAGATTGACCAGAACGTGCAGATCACACTCTACTCGTGGGCATACCGTATGCTCTATGGGAAACCGGAAAAAGCTATAAAGGTTGTCAATCTAGTCAAGACCAAAGACCCAAAGATAGCTGTGGTTGAGACCCAGAGGACTGAACGGGATCACTCATGGCTGTTAGGCACCACTTTCCAGGTGATAAGGGCTATCGAGGATAAGCTCTTTTATCCCAACCCCATAGGCGGGTTCGGATGCTTTAACTGCCAGTATCGTGAACACTGTAAGGACGGAACAGATTTTCAAAGAGAAGTAGCCTGAGATAGTTTATCAGGTTAAAAGGTAGATAGAGAAATATGTGTATTACAGGACTTTTGGAGGAGAACGAAATGTCTGACGATGTTAAATCCGCTCTCATTGAGAGTTTGAAGCGAATGGGTTTTGACCAGGAGGAAGCGGAACAAATTTTGGCAGAACTAATCATTATCAAGAAAGGCAGATTATGGGGACACGCTCACTTAGAGGATATCCCCAAGGTAGTCCACCGGGCTCTGGACTGGCAGCATAACAAGTCCATTACTTTGAAAATATCCAAAGAGGGAGATGACGACTACGATGGCCATCTGGAAATAGAAGTGGTGGACATAGAGAAAGGAAGGCAGCAGTGAACATTACCTTTTACAGCAGCACGGAAGAGATGCTGGATGATCTGGGTCAGGCTATGCAGGAAGCTGATAAAAGGGTAAAACCCTGGCAGGCTGAAATAAAGAAGGGCGACTGCTTCTGGCAGGAGACGGAATATGGCTTCAAGATATATGGCAAAGTACTAAAAAACGCCTATCGTGAAAAGCACCTGAGAAATTACCGTTTCTGCAAGTGCTACTCAGAAGCCTGCCCGGAAGGAGAAACAGGGGACGTACATACGTCTGTAATCGGCGGATTGCTGACCGGAGAGGAGTTTGAGGAGAAAATAAAGGCACTTTAACAACTTTATGGAGAATAACTATACAGAGGGATAGTATGAATTGCTATCCCTCGTATAATTCAAAAGTCAAAAAAGTCACGTGTAACGTGTTACGAGTAAAGGAGTCTCAGCTCCGCTGAGTAGAGGGGTAAAGGAGAAAAACAAATGGCAACACTAAACAAGGTATTTCTTATTGGCAACCTGACCAGAGACCCGGAACTGAAATATACTGCCAACGGGATCGGCATAGCCAAATTTGGTCTGGCGGTCAACAGGACGTACAATTCACAGGATGGTGAAAAGAAAGAGGACACGTGCTTCGTGGACGTAACCGCATGGGATAAGCTGGCTGAGGTATGCGCAGAGCATCTCACCAAAGGAAGACTGGTTCTCATCGAGGGTAGATTACAATACCAATCGTGGAAGGATGATGACGGCGCCAAGCGAAGCAAGCTCGAGGTGGTCGTTCAGAACGTCCAGTTCCTGGGTGGCAAGCAGGAAGATGGTGAAGAGACGGAAAGCACGGATGATTCGGACATACCATTTTAGGTTCTTTGGTAAGAAATATGAAAAGTTCACTATAAAAGGTAATCACAATGCGGAATTGGCATTTTAAGTTTGTTGGAAAATTTATGAAGCCTAAACGCTTATGTGGATTGGATTTTCTTGAATCTGTTCCCAAAGAACCCCATTTTAACAGGAGGTAGAAGGTGAATAGCAGTCAGTTACAGAGAATAGCGGAGTCGGTTCAAAATGGAACGCTGTGGAAGCTGGGTATGGATGACAGTTTCAGGTTCAGCTGCAAGCAGTGCGGGAGATGCTGTGTAAATAACACGATAATCGTGAACACATACGACGTCATCCGCATGAGGCACACGCTCAAGATGACCACAGGGGATATGATAGCCAGCGATCTGCTGAGCTTCAACGTAGGACCCAACAGCGGGATGCCCATAGCGACCATAAGGTTCAGGTGGATAGATGACGGCCTCAGCGTATGCCCATTCCTTGCTCCGGTGTATCAGGCGAAATCACTGGATGATCTCAAGAGCAGGATACGAAAGGGCAATGTCAATACGGAAGGGCTGACAAGGGCAAAGAATCGCTGCGGTGAGGACGTATTCCTGTGCAGCATTCATACTGACAAACCGTTCAGGTGCAGGGCATACCCACTGGGCAGGATATTCGAGCATAACGATAGTGTGATTGATATTGCCAACGCCCAGAGCTTCTGGTTTCACGTTGACCTGCCCGATCACTGCAATGGTTCGGACACAAAATACACAGTGCGTGAATGGATCGAATCTCAGGGCATGAAGGATTACCTGGATACTTCAGTGAGATGCACGTCAATGCTTGAGAAGATAGCTAAAGCCAATATTCTCAATAACGAGGATGTTTCCGCTTTAGCTTTCACTGTTCTTTATGACTTTGACAGCATAATGAAAAGGAAAATGCCGGATGCAGAGATGCTGAATCTTGTGGAGAAATCCGTTGACATGTTCATAGAGATAGCATCGGAAAAATCCAAGAATATATTAGCTCTTTCACAAAACTAAACTAATAAAGGCAGGACGTCCGTGGTTTCTTAATCCTGACGTCCTGCCATTCTTCCCTTGCGATAAAAGATGAGATGATGTTTTGAACTCAGTCATGTTGAAATAATTTCCAGACCTTCGATTCGTCCGAAATGCCCAACATTATTAGTGCAAAGCGGGATCTGATAGTAGATGCTCGTGGCAGCGATCATAATGTCAAGATCACCGATCAACAAGCCCTGACGGCGAAGCAATCCTCGTTGTTGACCGAACACCTTACATATGTCATCGTTTATTTCCAGCACAGCGATACCAAAAAGAAAATCCTTTAACCGCTGCATACTAACTTCGGGGTCTTGTGAATTATATACTCCTTCGTATAGTTCAGCCAACAGATAATACTTAACCCTAATCCATAAGGTTCCAGTTCAAGGAGTTTAGTTCTCACCTTTCTAACGCCATTCAAGTTATGTACGACCCAATCTGTATCAATGAGATATGAAATTTTCAAAGCTTAACCTCCGGACGTATTGAAATCTTACGGCTTTCATAAATATCCTTCAGGAATTGTTCAGCGTCAACTAACCCTTTCCATCCGCCAAAGCTCTTCTTAATTCCATCTGCACCGGTAGTCACTGACTCTGAAACGGTTATGGTGATCTCCGCTCCATCCTCAATGTCCATCTTCTCTAAAGGCTCAATAACACCGTTTCTATATCTTGCTTTTATCGTCTTGAGCAACGTAGTTCACCTCCAAAGTTTATTCAGTTCAAAGTGTTCTGATCAGTATTCTATCATTTTATACCACCAATGGTCAAAGGCTTTTTTCTGGGTTCGCATCTGCCTGTCAGTACGTGATGGATAGATGCCAGTCCGGAAAACTATTAGCTCTTTAATAAACATCGGCAAATTATATTATTTTGGACTGGGTTTGCCAAAATAGGAGGATTAATGAGATGAACGAAAAGACGAATGGAAACGGGAAAATTAATAACAGTCAGCGCAAGGTGCTTTCTCAACTTGCAGTGGAATTATTGGATAAGAAAATCCAACGGGCAAGGGATGAGTCCGGCGATCTGGTGGCACAGATCAAGTGTAAGGTCAGAGAGGAACTGGGTATCACGGCTATGGACATAGAGATAGAGACCATGCAGAAACAGATCGAAACATTACAGAAGAAAAAGGAGGAGCTTGGCTTCAGCAAATATAACAACGACATACTGATCCACGGGTCAAAGGCAAAGATGCTGGTGGACCAGAGGACATCATCTGCTAATGAGAAGGTCAAGTCTCTTGAGGAAAAGAAGACCGATGTCATCAGCAAAATATGGACTTCCACAACGATGTCCGAAGCTCTCGAGGTCCTAGACGAAGTGAAAGGGGATGGATGATGTCACACTTCACGAATGTGCAGGTTCAGATAAAATCAGCGAAAGATATTATCGAATGTCTCACCGAGATGGGCTATCAGGTCATCAATGTCAAGACAGTAACCGGCTATGGTAAGACTAAGCAGATGGTTGATTTCGCTGTGAAGACAGGTGGTTACGACATCGGCTTCAGGCGCAATAACGAAGGCGTATTCGAAATCGTGGCTGACTGGTGGGGCGTCAAGGGTGTGACGGAGAAGGAGTTCATATCCAATCTGTGCGTTGCTTATGCTGAAAAGAAGGTACGGAAATTCGCACAGCGCAAAGGATTCAGGCTCGTTGAGGAGTCAGCAGAATCCGGTAAACAGTTCCTTCTTGTGAGGAGGAACTACGGATGAAAGAGATAGACACACTCATAAGGGCAGCGTATCCACTGATATACATAGTTACCTACGAGGAAAAACGAGTAGAGGCTTGTATCAAGGATATAGCAACAGAGCGTAATAGACAATTTCTCACGTGGTCGTGCATAGATGGGGTAGTTCGGAATAATACAAGCAATGAATCTACAAAGGACCCACTAGCTGCGCTGGATTACGTCAGCGGATTCCGTGAATCTGCCATATTTGCATTTATGGACTTTCACCCTTTTATGGATGATCCCATAATAGTAAGGAAATTGCGTGAGCTTGCTGACACGCTCAAGCCGCAGAGCAAGACACTGATCATCGTATCACCCATACTGAAACTCCCCTTTGAACTGGAAAAACAGGTCACAGTCATAGACTGGTCACTGCCAGGTAAAGACGATATATCCAGTCTTCTTGATGACGTGACAGAGAAGATGAAGCCCAGACTTAAACTGAGTTTCTCTCCTGACGAGAGGGAAGGGATTATAAAGAGCAGCATGGGACTTACTCTGGATGAGATTGACAACGTCTTCGCAAGATCACTCGTGAAGCATAGGAATGTAATTCAGGAGGAGATAGTGTCGGAGAAAGAGCAGATCATCCGTAAAAGCGGGATACTAGAATTTTTCCCGGTCAGCGAAAGCCTCACTGATGTCGGTGGCATGGATAATCTTAAGCGGTGGTTACAGAAGCGTGGTCATGCACTTTCTGAAAGGGCAAGGGAATTCGGACTACCACAACCAAAAGGCATACTATTGCTTGGTGTGCAGGGGTGTGGCAAGTCATTGATATGCAAGGCTTCTGCTTCACTTTGGAAGATGCCGTTGTTACGCTTTGACGTAGGGAAGGTGTTCTCTGGGATAGTCGGCAGTTCGGAGGAGAATATACGGAAGGCGATAAAGACAGCGGAAGCCATAAGCCCTTGTATTCTATGGATTGATGAGCTTGAGAAGGGATTATCTGGAATACAGTCAAGCTCATTCTCTGATGCTGGGACGACAGCCAGGGTGTTCGGAACGTTTCTGACGTGGCAGCAGGAGAAGGCTGTCCCGGTATTTACCATAGCTACGTGTAACTCGGTGGAGAACCTTCCGCCTGAACTTCTAAGGAAAGGACGATTTGATGAGATATTCTTCGTTGATCTCCCATCCGATGCTGAGAGAAGGGAGATATTTTCCATCCACATCACAAAGCGTAATAGAGATGCAAATGCCTTTGACCTCGATACGCTGTCGAAGGTATCATCCGGGTTCAGCGGCGCTGAAATAGAGCAAGCTGTGATTTCAGGGATGTTTGACGCTTTTGACGATGGAGCGGAGCTTCAGACAGAGCATATACTGAAAGCGATATATGGCACAGTTCCGTTATCCGTGACCATGAAGGAGAGCGTTGAGCATCTCAGGAAATGGGCGTCAACCAGAGCGACACCCGCTTCTGAATCCGTTGCAGTTACTAATGAAAATGTAAGAAAAGTGGAAATCTAAATTACATTCAATCATTCACTGAAAGGAGTGGTAAGTATGGCAATACAGGATGAACTGGCATTAGAATTGGAACTTGAGCCGCAGGCACTAACACCAATAGACGAGAACTGGGTATTGATGCTTATGCAAAAAGGTGTATTGGTGCAACTGCACATTGGCTACTGGAGACCGTATTCCAGATTGAGCGAAAGCGAACTTGGCATATCAGAGGATGGCTCGGTCAAAGAATACCTTCAGCTTGGCAGGAAGAAGCTTCTCCCGCCCGAGATGGTGGCAAGGCTTGAGAACATAGAGAAGCGTGCTAGGTATGCCCTTGAGGAGAACAGCTTCAAGTGCTTCTGGGGCAGATTTGTCCCTGTTACTGCGTGGAACAGATGGCGTGATGAGAATGAAGAGATCAAGGAACAATTCTATTCCATCAGGGATGAGGTGATCTCGAATCTGCCGGAGAGCATCGGTCAATTGAGGGACATATATGCCCAGATGGCGATGGCGGCATATAAAAGGTCAAAATATGACTCCGAAGCGCAAGTTCCAGAACACTATACTGAGATGTTTATATCCAGATGTCTTGAGCAGATCCCATCGCCGGGTGATATGCGAAGGCTTTTCAAGTATGAGGAAGTATATACGTATATCTCTTTACCAAGCCAGCTTGGACAACTACAACAAACTGGATCATCTGAAGATACGATGCGCCGTCAGGTAGCACAGGAGATGAACGATCACAAGCAAGAGATGGTTGCGGATTTTCTGGCGGAGATAAACGCAAGTCTGAGGGGCATGATAATCGATGCAAGCCAGAGTGTAAGGGACAGCATCAGACGTAACGATAGGCTTGTGCCAAGGTCGGTCATGGGTCTGAGAAACCTTTTATCGAAGCTTGAACGTCTCAACTTCCATGATGATGACCAATTGGCCAAAATGATGGATGACATAAGGAGTGAAATAGACAAACCAGCAGGCAAAAGGGATATACCCAATCTTGACGCTGTATTGAGCGAAGTGCTTGCTTCATGCAAAGAGCAGATACTGGAAATAGAGTCATGGAGGCCATCAAGGTACGAGGCATTAGAACTCGTTGATATGGCATGACCGCTAGTGAACTAGCAGCGAGACAAAGGAAGGCATCTTTACTAAGTGTAACTGTGGTTGAGGATGGATATTCAGTGCCATCATCGGATGGCGGGGAGTATATCGTCTCTTATGCGGATGATGGCAGACTTGTTTGCAAATGCGTTGACTTTATCATACACAAAGCTGACAGCGAGTGGAAATGCAAGCACATCCTTGCAGTCATGCTCATCCTTGAGAGATCAGGGATAAAAAATCCGCCATCATTGAAACCTATCAATAGAAAATCAAGATACGATGCCATTGACTTAAATTAAATATACCAACTGGATTGAGGTGATGAAGCTTGAGAGAGGAAAAGATACGGATAATTATTATGCCCGATGGAACCAGTACTGTTGAAGTGCTTGGCGTCAAAGGCAAGCGGTGCTTGAAGATGACCGAGGAACTGGAAGGGGAGTTAGGTGATGTCAAAGAGAGGAAAGCGAAAGCGGAGATGCAGGAAAAAGAAAACACTATCGTTACCGATCAGCGCCAGAATTTATGTAGACGATGATAGCAATGTGACCATTTCATCACTTTTTGGCGATCTTGTTCCCCTTGCGAAAGAGTTAGGTTATATAAAAAATGAAGGTGAGGTGAGAAAAAATGGAACTGACGTTCAGAAAAGAGGAGATGATGTCGCAGATGAAGATAGTGAACATGGCAGTGGGAAATAGCCCTATTCCGATACTATCCAATCTGCTTATATCCACAACCCACGACCCTCTTGCTGGTTTGCTTGGCTCGACGGCGGATGGGAAAATATACTTGGCGGCGACCGACCTTGAGATCGGTATAAGGGTCTCAGTAAACGGTCAGGTGACCGATGGTGGCTCTATCACAATCCCTGCTAAGAAATTCGCTGCGATGGTCAGGGAGATGCCTGATTCTGCTGAGATACACCTTGTGACGAATACTGATGGTAAAGTTAATGTTACAAGTGGATCAGCGAAGTTCAGGATAGCTGGTCTGCCTGCGGATGAGTTCCCGCCATTGATACCTGACACAGAGACGGAAAAGCAGAAGGAACTGATAGGGAATGGAGAGAACAGCCAGAAACTGCATTTTATAAGTATGGATGCAGATAAGCTATTGGGGATGATCAGGATGACATCGTTCGCAGCTTCGAGGGAAGAGACAAGGTATTTCTTAAATGGCGTTCACGTATGCTTCAAGCCGGAAAAGATTGTGAAGATGGCAGCTACTGATGGCAAACGGTTGGCTGTGTCAACAGAAAGTATAAACGACACTATTGAGAAGGAAAGGCAGGGGATAATACCCATAAAGACAGTGGAACGTCTCAGGGATATGCTCATCAGCAGCAGTATCGTGAGGATATGTCTTGATGATAACAGGATAATCTTTGACGTAGGTGATACTACCCTTGTTTCGAGACTTATAGAGGGGGAGTATCCCGATTACGAAAAGGTGATCCCATCAGAGAACGGCATAAAGCTGACCATGGAAACGCAGCGTTTGCTATCCATAGTGAAGCGAATTGGTACGATGGCTAACCCAAAGACGCCTGGGTTGATAATTGAGACCACAGGCGATGTCCTGAAGGTGAAAGCTTCTACACCGGAATACGGTGAGGGCTACGAAGAAACGCAGGTAAAGAAGGAAGGGGATGACATAAGCATCGGTCTCAATGCGCAGTATCTGATGGACGTCCTGAAAGTCACTGATAAAGATGAGGTAGTGTTTAGCATGAGCGACCCACTCAAGCCTGTTCTGATGAAACCAGTTGGAAATGATGGTTGTCTCTGTGTGATTATGCCGATGAGGTTATAGCTCATTAACAAAAGTAGCCAAAGGTTTTAATACGAAAGCCTTTAGCTTGTAACATATAGCGTCAATGATCATAAAGACCGTTGACGCTTTTTTCATGAGGAGTGCGAGAAGAATGGTTGAAGAGCCGTATAAATCTAAAGGTTTAAGTACGGTTTGGGGGAAGGGACAAGAAAACCTACCACATTGATGAGATAAGGTGTCGGGTGTCCATCATACACATCTGTAATTGGGGAATTTCTAACCAGAAAAGAATTCGAAAAGAAGATAAAAGCACTTTAACAAAATGTTTGGAAGCAAAACAAACTGAGAGCGTCAGTAAAAACTAAAGAATGCATATGCTCATATATATTGACATATCAACTTTAGTAAGTTAATCTGGGAAATAGAACAAAATAATCTGGTGGATATTTTAGAAAGCACAAATGGCTTTATATATTCACCTTTTTTACTCACCTTGGGAAGAATTGTTATAACACGTGAAAATAAGAATGGTGTGTACGCTATGTGATTATTGGTTGTAAGTAGGTGAAATTTCATGCAAAAAAAAAGCGTAAATACAATCATTCAAAATTCTAAAGGGAAATATTTGTTGCAAATGAGGGATAGTGCACCGAACATTTGTAACCCTTTAAAATGGAATTTTTTTGGCGGTGGTATGAAAGAAACCAACCCATTATTGGGTGCAATAAGAGAAATGAGAGAAGAATTAGGGATTGTTGCTGATAAAGAGGACCTGGTTCTAGTAGGAAAAATTGAAAAGCTAAACTCTTCAAAGGTATATATTGTTCAATATAAAAAAAAAGTTAATTGGGGGGAATTTACCCTTCATGAAGGTGCTGGAGCGGGTTACTTTACCAAGGAAGAAATAATGAAAATTGAAAGTACTGATAATGCAAAACTGATAGTACAAAGCTATTTATAGTTTTGCTATTTTAGGAAAACAATCATAACATCAATTTTCATACGATAGTTTATGATAGCACATTAATAAATTGAAAATTTATAACACTGACAGATTGCTTGTCAGTGTTATTTTTTACAGTTTATTTATATTGATATTGGAGCCGATGAAAGCTCAATGCGTAGTGCCTCTTTCGGAATTGTGAAAGTCACACGAATATTACCATCTTCATCTAACTCGTGCACAATTTTACGGTTGGCGTATGCCTCACTCAGAAGTTTTTTCAAATTTTCAATATAAACACTATCATCGGATGGTTTGCCGGTTTCCCTCATATATATCACCCCCTTGGCTGTTTTTATGGGTTCTAACGATCAACTAAAAGTTGATTGGTTGAAATCCGTTTTGGTTTTATCAATTGAAGGTCAAGCTACTGAAAGACAGTGGTTTTCAACTACCAATGTTGTCTCGGGACAAGCTAAAACCGTTAATGGAAGATAACCTAATTTTCGTCTAATAACGAGCCATATTTGAGGATTTTGCATTGTGTAAAATCACAATAAATATATATCATTGAAGCCACTTTAGTTTTCCTATAAAGTATCACGAAAGCTCAAGAAAAACAATAAGCTATTTAACAATCATGTCCCCCTTTCTTTTGCGCTATGGCCGCAATTAGGTTTCCATATAGATTAACAAAAATACATAATTGTTTATAAACATTTAACATTCTATGCATGATCATATAATCGGAATGCAAGCATTCGGAACTCACTTACGACCTTTCCATCTTGATCAGCAAGCCATAGATCATCGAAATCTGGCTTCATTTCAGTAATCCAAACTGATTTACTTGACTTTGACACTAAACGAAAGAACGTGTCTACTGACCAGTAGTTTTCTAGATCCAAAAGGATAGGTTTGGGTTCCTCAACTACTCGATAAAAAACTCTCGTAGGCCAATTCTGCTTGAGTGCAATATCCCATATTTTAAGATACACTTCTTCAGGTTCTGGTTTCGACTTAATATCATTTGTTATATCCTTAGGTGAAAGCCTCCAAGCACGACGAGCAAGTATTAATTCTCCTACTTTAATCTCTTGCCACCCATCCCTTAACACATTTTTCAAACTTTCAAATAGCACAGCACTTCCAACAAGTGGGTCATAAAGTATATCAATAGGCAATGGACCGGCAAAAAATGTAGAACTATATATCTTGACAGGTTTTCCATGGTTCTTCATAAAGACCTGCCGTTTTGCTGGGTCTAAAACTAAATCACCTAGTCCAATAGTCGGTAAATGCGATTCATTGCATCCAGTTAATTCGATACATCGAGGTAAATAAATAGGTGAACGCATACACTTATGAATACATTTCTCAATAGCTTGAACTGGCTCGCGTCCGTCCATATATAAGAACTCGAAAAAAGCCTTTGCTGAACTTGATAAAGCATAAAGGTGCTCATTTGCAAAGCTTGCGAATAGGGTAGCTGAACAGTGACATTCTCCAAGAACTATCTCCAGTTTCTCTATATCGTCATGTCCCTTTGAGGATAATAGCATTATATCAGGACTTGTATAACAGCAAAAAAGTTTATTATCTTGGCGTTGTATCTTACCGGAAGCGAATTTCCTGACTTCTTTCAAGAAGACTTCAGGTTCAATCGAAAACTGGTCTGGTTCTAACCTGGATATTAGACTATTGACAAGAACAGAAACATCCTTATGTAATACTTCTAAAGATTCTTTCCTAAGTTTCACATAATTCTCAAAGTCATCAGCAAGAGCCCATAAGACTTCGGGTAAGAAAGCTTTTGTATTGATGTCGAATTTATTAAAGTACCATTGCCAGAATGTATCTTGTAAGATTTGGTATTGAAGACATCCAAGAACTGCCATACATTCAAGCACGGGTACAAGATCTCGCTGAATACGAGCGAGAAATGGTTTTCCTACATTCACCTTTAACTCAATATCAGCACATTCTTCATAGATTAGTAATCTATCTGCATAATGGGCACCGGCATATCTGCGCGGTAAGCCGCCAGTAATATTATAGAATTCGTCTTCTATCATTTTCAAAACAATCGGACGCTCACTCCCAGTAGCAACCTCGAACTGTTTGCGAAGAGATTCCAATCCATCCAAACAAGAAATTATATCTTTAATGTTATCCATATCTATAGGTAGAGATTCAATCGATTGACGAAGATTGGCAAGAGGATCGTACGTCATATCAGGAACTCGGATAGTCCAGTAAACGCATTCTAGATTATCAAGGTTTTCCAGAATAGATAAGACATTATCCAGATCATAAGCATCTTCGCCAGAAACTGATAGTAATTGAACTATATCATTGGGAGTATTTTTCCCATTACACAAATGAAGAACTGTAAGTAGCTTCTTTGGGAGTCGCAATTTCAAAAAAGAAGGAACCTTCAATACTTCCGCTTCACGAATTATGGATAACTCTCTGGGATAAGGTGTTACGTTTCTCTTAACGCTTGGTCTTTTAGAAATGGCATCCGCTATAGCTTGAATCCCCCAATGAGCAAAATATACCCGCCGCGCAAGCTCAGTGTTCTTCCGGTTAAATTGGATACCTGTTTGTAATTTGGGAAGAATATGACCTATTCCTGTAGGACCAAAGAAACTCGCTGTATCGCATTTGGCACAAAAACGTTGGAGATAAAGCATAAGATGGCGACGGTAGCTTCTATCTTCGCTTTTGTAGTTGCTCAGAATAGAAATACCACGTTTTATGATATTGTTATAAAATAGTGGACTACTTAAAAATATTGCCTCTAAGAACCTCTCATTGGACATGAGTTCCTGAAAGGCAGGTTCCTGTTCTAATAGCTCTTTCTGAAGGGCTTGTGACATCTTTTTGTACATTACTTGATATGTCTCAAGAGCGTTGCTGTAACGCTGTAATGTTGGAATAATTTTAGTTTGAATATCGGGGCTTATATATTCCTCTAATGATAATGGATTAGAAACTGGCTTTCTACTTAGTATTTGGCTACGTATTTTAAAATAGATTTGCAAGCCTCCCCTTTTTTGTAACCGAATTTTTGATAATTCACATAAGAGAGTATTGCAGATCTCCTCAAGATATGCTTTTGCTACGATAGTCTCTCTCGCTAGTCGTGGAGCGACATCCAGCCTAAATTTATGCATCAAATTAGCATTGAAGCCAGCTTTTCGAACGAGAAAGGTATCTGAAAAGTTCCAACAATTATAAGGCTTCATAGATCAACTCCAGGAAGGACTTTGTCAGATCCAAAAAATCTGATTTCTAAATCACATTCTTTTATCATTACCATTTCTTTTAGAGTAGCATTTTGTTCCATAAGATGTTTCTTCATGCATTTGGTTATCTCTTCTATTCGCTTGGGATATAAGTATGGAGGATAGCGAAGTCCAAGTTCCACAACTGCTTTTACGCGATCCTTTCCTTTTTCTAAATTCAGTGAGAAACATGGCCTTCCTAATGATTGCTCGGGAAGGTGTTCAACACGATACCCACGGGTTTCCAAAGCAATATCTGGGAGTCCGTCAACGAATTCACGTATTTGAGCAACCGTGAGAATACAGTGGCAACCTTCATTATTTGTTAATAGAAGACAGTGTTTAGCGCGACCTAGAAAAGAGAAACCTGGAATACCCGTAGAACATTCCGTAGGATAAAGTTCAAATAAATCCCCTGTATCATATCGTAATAGTAGAAGATCAGCAGAAAAGGGGTAAAGACTAGAAAGTAGTAAACGTCCAATTCCATTTTCCACGTATTGGTTTTTTTCCAAATTTATATTTACTAATTCAGGAATCACATATGGATCAAAATGAAATCGTCCACATATAAAACATTCATGTGCGCGCCCAGTAATTTCCGTAACGCCGTATGTGTTCAGTATCTTCGCTCTCCAAAAATCAGTCAGAAGATGTCTCCAATACTGAGTTAAATAAGAAGCAGATACACCTAACCAACGAACCTTATGATTTTCTGGACTCACACCCTTTGACAATAAGTGAATAGTCAGACGTTTGATATCATTGAGACTGCCAATCAAAATCTCTATATATCCAACAATATCTTCATAACGGTGTTCTGCAGTAAGAAGCTCTTTAGCATATTCTAGACCATTCCTATGACTTACATCTACATAGAAGGTTGGAGAACCTTCTATGGCAGAACCTTGAATACCATGCTGCGGGCCAACAAGCCTTAAAGTAAGTCCTAATGCTTTAGAATCTGGAACGACCGATTCTACTATTTCTTTAATTGTGAGCAATTCATTCATAGTTCGATAAACAGGCAAAGGTTGCCCAGTTGTACCTGTTGTATATTGTACTAATTCAGGAAAAGAACGCTTGCACCTAAGTTCTGCCAGATTAGTAGTTACTTCTTCGCGCGTAATAATAGGGAAAAGGGAGAGATTGTCTAACGAACAAATTTTAATTTTTCTACTATTAATTATTCGTTGATAATATGGAGAATTTTCGTAAAGATAATCCACAGTCTTCTCTAGTGCCATTAGACGTATGTTATCTACCACATTCAATTTTCTAACCTCCTTATCCTAAGGGTATAGATCGCATTTTTCTTGTTGTGCCTTTGAATAAACTCAGATACCTCCGTCATAAGTTCCTGGTAACGCTTTTGAGTTATGCACGAAGAATAACACTTACCAATAGACTGACGATTTGCGTATATTTTATCATTATCTCCTATAAGCCCTAATTGATTAGCTTCGTAGTACATTTCAGTACCTTCGACAGGTTCGAACGATGACATTGTCACAAAGGGGGGGTCGATATCTTTTATTAGCTCAAGAGTCTGTATTATATCATCTTCCGTTTCAGTGGGAGTGCCAAAAATGAAATAGGCAGCCCAGTAAAATTCATATTTGTGAAGAAGTTTAGCTATAGTGCGGATCTGATCAATTGAGATATTTTTGCGAATATGCTCAAGTATCCGGGGGCTTCCAGATTCGATTCCAACACGAATAATACTACAACCCCCTTCTTTCATTTGCTCCAGAACTTGCTCTGACATTAAGTCCATACGTGTCATACATTCCCACTGAATCGGCAGATTTGATTTGATAATTGATGAACATAGTTCCAAGACACGTTTTTCATTAATAGTAAAGACCGAATCACGGAAGGAAAAATAGTGTACCCCATAATTTTCTATAACTTCATGGATTTCCGCCATAACATGCGGAATACTTCTGTAGTGGATCCCACGTCCCCATAACTGATATATTGCACAGAATGTGCATTGAAAAGGACATCCTCTACTCGATAATATCATACCAAGATCCTGATGAGTATAATATTGTTGGTTAACAAGCGTACTGCGATCAGGGTACGGGATTTGGTCTAGGTCGCAAATGGGAGAACGAGATTGATTATTTCTGACTTCCATATTATCCCTATATGATAAACCCAAGACCTTTCTATATAAAGATATGTCTGCTGCACTATCTATCAGGTCGCACAAATCCAGTATGGTCTGTTCTCCCTCCCCACGTACCACAAAATCTACCTCAGGAAGTGCAAAAAAAATTTCAGGATTGCTTGTTGCATGGCGGCCACCCACAACAATTTTTGCATTCGGGGACATGGCTCTGACTATCTGTACTGTTTTCTTCACTGACCGGTATTTCACGGGTAGAGTGCTTACTCCAACTAGATCTGGCTTAAATTCTTCGAGAAACGCAGCCATCTGCGACCAAATGGGATGTTTATTAAAAGTATCTTCTTCCAAATACCGATCATAACTCTCCGCTATTTCCTTAAAAGATTTTGAATGCAAGGTTGTTGTGTGATCAGCATCGTATACACTAGCATCATAGCCCTTTTGCCGCAATAATGTAGCCATTGAACAAAGTCCATAGGGAAAGTAATTCTTATGCTGTTCAATCATAACAAACATTGGTGGATCAATTAAAAGAACTTTCATAGAACTTCTGCCTCCTCAGACTTGTAACCTATGTATTTCCATCTTTATTTCTAGAACAATAGTAAGATGTTTGTATATTATTTTATGCATTGGCTCTAAGGATTTAATTCTACAGATGGTGTAAAATTATCTTATCTTTCAAATTAGCTGGATGAACATGGTGTTCCCATCGCGAGGTGAACTAAAATTTCTCCTCCGATTCAGAGTGAGTCATATATTTTTTATACCATGTTAATTGGCGTTCGAGTGAATCTAATATGTTATATGGTTTCTCAATAACATGCCCCTCATCAATATATTTCACGAAATCAACTATAACACCAACGGATTTTAGTTTTGTATAGAATTCTTCTACTTGCTCAATCGGTACACGCTTGTCGCTAATTCCGTGTAACATAAGTAAAGGAGTACTAATTTGATGTACGTAGGCAATTGGAGAATATAATATGCCGGCAAAATTGCTAGGGGCACCTCCGCTCGAAGCTGATTTAAATCGATTCGTCTGGGTAATTATACACAAAGTCATAAATCCTCCGTAACTCCAACCACCAACTACCATATTATCCGGATCAACTAGCTTTTGTTCGATCAGATAATCAACTCCTGTCATAATGTCCTGGTAGTCACCAATCCCCCAGTTCTGATAGTTTTTTCCAGCAAAATCATATCCGTACCCATCACTACCTCGAAAGTTTGGTAAGAATATACAAAAACCTTCGCCGCTGAAATAATGCCTTACTGGATCAAAATGCAAGCCAACTACTCTATGAGGACCACCATGTGGTATTACAAGTAGTGGACATTTTACGCCTTCTCGTTTATTACTGGGAATGCATAATATACCCTCGATCTCAAGTCCATCGCAGCTTTTCCACTTAACTACACATGTTTCACACAAGGCAAACTCTACAATCTGCGGATTCATGTTAGTAATCTTTTTCAATTTTCTTGTGCTAATTGAACCCACCCAAATATCTTTCGGCATATTTGGTGTTTCATAGCAAAAAATATAGGTATCTCCATCAGCAGCTATAGACATACCAGATATGACACAGTCGCCTGAGGTTATTTGTTGTATTCTGCCATTATTTGTAGATAAAGAATATATATGTCGTCTTACCCCATCAGTAGTCTCAAAATAAATTACATCACTATTTGGGGGCCAAATAGGTATACCCTCGTTGCGATTAAAATCGGAAGTGAGGTTAATAGCTGCTATACCATTTTCGGCCGGAATAATGTAAATATCTCTCTGAAATGGAATATCATTTGAGGTACGGTATAGGAATGCGATTAAATTTCCTTCAGGTGACCATCGAGGAGCGATCTCACCACCTTTATCATTATAAGTTAGTTTTCGGAAAGTTCTTGTTTCAACGTTAATTACGTAAATGGTTGCATCAAAAATGACACATTCCTCGTTTGATGATGGTGTAGAAACAAATGCAATCTGCCTACTATCGGGAGACCATTGTGGATCACTAACATGAAACGCACCTTCTGTCAGTCTGTGAATCCATTTGTTTTTTGGCAAATTCTCTTTACTAACATTGTTTAATTTCCCGTCTAAAAGGGAGTAAAATAGAACCTCCATGATTAGTTCTACATTCGCGGTCCAAAGGTGCATCTGTTCAGACTGATCTTCTTCCATTAAAAAAGCAATTTGTTTTCCATCAGGAGACCAGCGAGGGCTTGACGTTCCATTTTTGGCATGTGTTACTTGTATAGCTTTGCCATCCAAGACTGAAATAACCATAATTTGTTCTCTATCATTAGCCTGTTTCGACACAAAGGCAATATAATTGCTGTCGGGCGACCATTGTGGATCATTATCCTTACTTAATCCATCAGTCAATTGTAATAATTTATCACCTGATGTAGAGACAAGCCAGATATGAGAATAATATTCATCCTTACCTTCTTCAAAAGTTAGTTCAGTCAATACAAATGCGGCCCATTCACCATTAGGAGAAATAGCGACTTCGTCAATTATTTTCATCGCAACAATATCTTTTGGTTTTAGTGTTTTCTTTTGCTTTTCGTTTAAATTACCATCAATCATATACACATTAATTTGGATACTATTAAAAAATCCAGTTCAAATAAATAGAACATTTTGTTATAGGTCACAACTTGGGTTAGTATTAGTATTAACAATACCACAAAAACTTGGGGTTGTCAAGGAAACCGAAGCCATGAAGCCATGTTTAGGGTTATTTAATTTTCAAATCTTCACTGGCTGAGATTATTTGAGAATCTTTACTTTTTGAAAGACCTATCTACCAAAAAGCACCTTTATCCCTGGTATAGGAGACCATTACAAAACAGGGTGTGCGCCACGAAGTATAAGTCTGTAATGCTGTGAATACGGCTACCATCTGTCCTCACAGATGGAAAGGAGAACCTAACATGCAGGGAATAATGAGCAAGAACCTGTATGAAACTTGGGTGAAAAGGCAAGTAAGGAACACGTCGCAGACACCAAGATGGCTCGCTTACCTGTGGTTGGATATTGCTACTCAGAGGTGATGTTAGGGGAAATCCATGTTTGAATTCTCAAAATTGTAGATCATCTCTCCATGACGATAACATCATAGTTGGGAATGAATTCACTGACACTTTGATACAGTGTTAATGTCAAGTTAAAATGGAATATTATGGTGCGCAAAAATGGTTCTCCCGCAAAGTAGATTTTGCTGGCAAATCCCTTTAGTGAGGGTTTTGGAGCCTAATGTATCGAAAATGTCCTTGAATTGGTGGTTTTTGTAGGTTCACCAGCAGAATCAAAGTATGAGAAAAATAATTGTTATGAGATACGATAATAAGTTATGATCAGGTAACCATTAACAAAACTTTAGAACTGCAAATGGGAGAATCGAAAATTTTCTATTCTGATTCTCCGATCTTGATTAAAAAATCGAGTAATTTCCGGTGACAATGGAGGTATTCTTACCGATAACTCAACTATTGTTTTATTATTCAAGTTACTCTATTTTTATATTACCATTTTGATCCACCCAAATCCAATGCGTGTATTTCTTCATCCGAGGAGGCAATTTTTTAACCAAGTTATTGTATCTATGACTATCTTTTACATCAGATATATTGGACATATCAGGCATAGCAAGAGCATAGTTAGGTACAGAATCAAACATTCTAGTAAAGATTTGTCCTAAACCTGTATAAAAATCAACATCATTGTTTGCAGTTCTGCCCTTACATTCTACTATCCATAAATTACTTTTTTCATTGATAGCAAGTATGTCTAGCCCTCTCAAATAATCAAGGTATGGAACATTCTCTTCAACCTCTAGGGCTATGTGAAAGCCCAAATTACAGAAATACTCGGCAACCTTTTTTTGAACGAAAGATTCCTTCGCAAAACCTTCATCAGGAAATAGACAAATGTCATCTTCTATTCTAAGCACCTTATGCTTATTTGTATTTCTTATACTTTCAATTTCCTTTCTTATGTCGCTTAGATTAAGGTTTTTATTTAAGTCATTCAGAGAAACTTTTTGGTTTGCTATTACATTAGTCAAAATTTTATTTCTTGTTTTCTCTATATACTTCCAGTAATTCTGAAAATCCATGTTAAAATCACTCCACATACATTCAATCTCTTTTTATACCCATCCTTACTCTCTGGTTTACTTTTTTCACCAAGTTTTAATCGATACCTTTTTTCTTTCGCCATCTTCGATACCAAGGTTCTCTATGCGCTTCCAGCATTCTTTGCGTTTGCTCCATTTGTCTTGTCATTTGCATAATAATGGTATCGTGACGTTCGGACATTTCCTGTATTTGCGTTTGAAGCAAGTTTATTTGCTTATCTTTCTCTTCAAGTTGTGCTTTAAGTACGCTAATAACATCAGCAGTTTGTGAAAAATCCTTTTCACTTCCTAGCGATTCATCATTGACCAACCATCTGCCACCATCACGCTTTGCTTCAAGCCTTTTCTGACTTATTAAATAGCGGATATTGGCTTGCGTACATTTGCGAATTTTTGCGGCTTCTTTTACGCTTATCCAGTTTGGCATTTGAAAATTCCTCCCGCAAAAGAATAACAAATTTTATCCACTAAAATCAATAGAAAAAATGTGGTAATGATCTATAAAGCTTACTTTTGCTTTTAGGAAAATCGAAAATAAAGAATAAAAAAACTGACGTTTTAGCGTTCAACAGTTTTCTGTTGACGATCTCTATGTCTAGCATTTATACTATGCTAGTATGCTAAAGTTTATAGTTCAAAAACGATATTTTAATATAGTTATTTGACAACAGTAAAAAAGCGTTTAATATAGTTATTTGACAACAGTAATATAGTTATTTGACAACAGTAATATAGTTATTTGAACTCAATTTTTAAAACTTATCCACAAAGGCAACATCACTAGATTGTTTATTCATAAGGCTTTATGGCAAATCAAGAGATCGCAGATTTTTCGTGTAACATATTTAAAACATATTTAAAACAACATAGGTAAAAATTAAAGTTAAAAACATCGCTAGCATACGAGCTTTTGTTGTTGTTTTTTTACTAAAAAAGGGAAACCAATCCATGAGAAAAGGCAATAGTAAACAGCAAATCCAGATTATTACATCCAAGGACGAAATGAACCTAGTTGAATTCCCGTTTATTCTTTTGTCTAAACGAAATGAAAATCAAAAAACCATTGAATTTACTGATTGGATAACAACTAATGGTGAAACTGCAAAAAGAGAATGGGTCGTTACCGGATCAGATAAATACGGACTCCCAACTGCCAGTGACGAAGAATTATATATTGCTTTGATGAAAGTTTCAAAAGACATGGATTTTCAAAGCAGAAGGGTCTCAATTGTTAGATACCAACTTGCCAAACTCATGGGTTGGAGATTAGATGGCAAAAGCTACGAAAGGATTGAGCAAGGGCTAGATAGATTAAGCGGCGTTAGGATAAAAGCCAAAAACGCTTTTTGGGATAATGAAAAGAAAAAATATGTTACCGTGAATTTTGGCATTATTGACGATTATTATTTGTATGATGAGAAACCGGGTAAAAAACGTGATATAGCTCAAGAAGAACTTCCCATCAGTAACTTTTCTTGGAACGAAGTATTATTCAACAGTTTCAAAGCAGGGAATATTAAAACCATTGATGCTGAGTTCTATTTCACTCTAAAAAAACCTATCACAAAGAGGCTATACAGATTTCTAGACAAAAAGAAATACGGCGGAAAACCCAAATTTGAAATCGGAATCAGAAAACTAGCTTCGTTACTTCCATTAAAGGATGACTACCCCTCTCATATCAAGGTGTTACTAGAGAAAGCCCATAATGAATTAACAGAAAACGGTTTTCTAAGCAGTGTAGATTATGAGAAAGCAAAAGGCGGAGAAGAGAAGATTGTTTATAGATTTCACGGAAAGTTATCTGCTAAAGGCAAAACTGAAGAACCAGAGAAAGAGTTATTTCCAAAGGGCAAGGGAAATGACTCTATACTTCAATGTTTAGAGGAAAGAGAGATCACAAAAGGAGTAGCTAAGATTCTGAATAGTAATTACTCAATTGACCAGATACAAAGTCAGATTAAAGTTTTTGATTGGTTAAAGAGAAATAAAAACCCATTGGTGAGCAAGAATCCTGCTGGCTTTTTGCGTAAAGCAATTGAAGAAAACTATCAGCCACCCAAAGAATATCTCAATCATCAGAATAAAAAAAACAAAGAACAAAGAAAAGAAGATCGCCAAGAACGATGGCTCAAACATAGAGAGGAACTAATAAAGCAAGATATTACTAATTGGGATCAGATCCCTTTAGAAAAAAGAATAGAAGGAAGACTTGGATTTTGGATAACGGGAGAGACGCTGAATGGAAGGACACCCATGCCAGAACAGATAGAAGCAAAAAAACAAGAATTGATAGATGGTTTACCAAAGACTTATGAAGATAAACGAGACTATCTATCTCAGAACTACCCACAAGATCCACCACATGATTTTGAATAATTCCATACTTTCAAGATACTGATTTTAGTCTGTAATGTATCAGTTGTTAGTCAATGCTAAAGATATTTTGACGCAATTTGATGTTTATAAATTACTGGGTGGGTGGTGCGGTGTGTTTGCGAATGAAATGAGCAAACAGCTTGACAGTAATATTTTACTTGAAATCTTATGGTTCAATGGCTTATAATATTTCAGCTATAACACTTTAAGTTATAGTCTCGTTATATTCTACGTTATAGGCGTGTTACAGGAAGAGATCTCATGACAGATGTAATCGGTGGTTTTTTCGCTATCCTTCTCTGGGCATTAATAATCTTTGGACCAATAACCCTGATTGTCTATAAGGTTACTAAAAATCGGCGAGAAAAAGAAAGACAACAAGCTAAGGCTGCCGAAAGGAAGCGTATTGAGGATTGCGGGAATGTAGTCCTTTTCTACGCTAACCACCTGGGGTATATTGCGAAGCAGTGCATTTCCAGAGACGAACTCGAAGAGCTTATAGACGCCGGTATCACTCCTGAGGATCTGTCTTCTGAAATAGCAAGCAGAATAGACGATATAGATGGCATGAGTCTTGGCTATCAGCCTTTCGGTGACTGGCGCTTTGACGTGAAGCTGACACAGCATTACAGGGACAGGCACGTCTACATAGTTGGCAAGTCAGGTTCTGGCAAGACGAACCTGATACGCAACATGATCTACCAGGACGTGGAAGCTGGTAATGGTGTGGGCGTCATAGCGCCAGAAGCTGAGATGATCACTGAGGAGATAATGCCCTACGTGCCAGAGCATCGTATTGATGACGTCATATACTTCGATCCTGCTGACACTGATTCTCCGGTGACTTTCAATCCATTATATCTTGATGAGGGTGAGGACATTGACCTCAAAGTTGATGAAAACTTCACCATCTTCAGAAGGGCTTTTGGCGAGGACGCTGGTCCGAGGATGGGTGAAATCCTGCGCCAGGCTTTATATGCCCTGATAGAAAGACCGGGCAGCACCTTACTGGATATGGAAAAGCTCTTTGACAGGAATGATCCCGCCTTCCGTAATGAGATCATCAGAGAGAGCAAGGACGAAAGCACCATCCATTTCTGGCGTGACGTATACCCGCAGATGCCAAAGGACGCTCACCTGCCCATCACCAATCGTCTGGGCAGGATAGTCAGACCGAAGATGATAAGGAACATCCTCTGCAATCCGCAGAACAGCCTTGATTTCAGGAAAGCCATAGACAGCAAGAAGATACTCCTCTTTAACCTTTCCGATGGCATACTCGGTGAAGCTAACAGCCAGCTTCTAGGACAGCTTATCGTTTCAAAGTTTCAGATGGCTGTCATGAGCAGAGCAGACACTTCCAAATATGAGCGAGAACCATTTTACCTCTACATAGACGAGTTCCAGACCTTCACCAACACAGTTACAGCTTCCTATGAGAAGATACTGTCACGTGCCAGAAAATACAGGCTTGGACTAATACTTGCCCATCAGCAGACGCATCAGATCCCTTTAGAGCTACTCAGGGAGATAATGGGTAACGTATCGACCATCGTGAGCTTTCAGGTCTCAGGGGATGATGCCAGCAGGTTATCTAAAGAGCTTGTCACCCAATACAATGGCGAAGTCATCAATGTTCCATCAGAGGAGCTTCTGAGCCTTAAAACAGGACAGGCTTACTGCAAGATAGGACAGCACTCATTCTTTATGCAGACCTATCTGGCTGATCAATCGCCAGATCAGAGCAGGTCTGATTATATAATCGTACAGTCGAGACGAAACTACGGAGTCAAATCTCAAAAAACACCCGATAATATAGAGAGGAAACAAAAGGACTTCGATGATGAGGACATAGACCCATCGAAGGTGTTTTAGTTTGAGGCACAGTTACAATGACCGATAGTTTACAAAATAGCCGTCTAATGGACCGTGATGTTCAGGTCATTCTGGACATATACAAGCACCGCTATCTCAGCGTCTCCCAGATCGCTGCGCTTAATTTTCCATCCGTGCAGACAGCCAGAAGGCGTTTGAGGGTGCTGACTGCCGATAATTACGTTGGTGGTTTCACAGCCCCGGGAACGCCTGAGACCATATACTATCTGGAACGCAAGGGGGCGGAGATAGTAGCCTCATATTTACAGGTATCGCTGGATGCTCTCAAGTGGATCAAAAGCACCAGAACGCCGAAGGATTATTATTTCCTGAGACACTTTCTGAAAGCCAATGATTTCAGGATCGCCCTGACTCAGGCTGTTGAATCAGCGGACACAGGGATCAAGCTTCTCGGGTACATACCTGAGTATTACGGAGAAAGGACAGACAGGGGTGGAGCGGTCAAGTACATCAGGGATTTCATCTGCGATATGCACGATCAGTCAGTGGTTATACATCATACGCCTGACGCTGTATTTGCTTTGGAGAAAGAAGGCAAACCTGCTCTTTTCTTTCTTGAGATAGACAGAGGCACGGAGGCGCTTACCAATCCAGAAAAGGGTTTCCTGAAATGCCTGCATTTCTATCTCAACTACTGGGTAAGTGGAAAGTATCAACGCTATCAAGAGGATTTCAAGTGTGAGCCTTTCAGGAATTTCAGGACGCTCTTTGTCACCACCTCGCAGGTGAGGATAGACAACATGCGTCAGGCTGCGCACAACGTCAGCATCGACCCGCCACAGGTAAAAAGATTCATCTGGCTTACGCCCGATGATCATTTAGCAAGGGATAGCATGTTTCAATCAATTTGGTATTCAGCAGATTCGGCTGATACAAACCTGTATCGTATTGGTTAGGCTCATTGAGTGGAGGAGGATTGAATGGAACTTGCTAGGATGGGATCTTTGACGGATGCGTTTTCAGGTATCATATTTTGGGTGGCAATAGGGGTCGCGATATATTTTGCCATTCGAAAGTCATTCAGGTTCAAGGGAGGGCAGATCCGTGGTCAGTGGGAGATATTGATCGAACAGGGGAGTGGCAATGCGGATGCTGTGTATGAGGAGATAGAGGATGCCTTAAAATCAGCTAATCCGCCTAAAGTCAGGTGGGAACGTGCAGGGATTTATGCTGGTAATTTGATGACAGGAAAGCGCTATGATGGGTTGAAAGTGAACAACTCCGAGTTAAAGGATTATAGAATCTATATATTCGCTTATGATTACGGCACGAGCCTTCATGTTGCTTGGTTTCTGACCTATCAGAAGCCCTGGTTGAAATTTATTAAGATTATAGATATTCCGCAGCAATTAGAGTTAAATGCCTATGGGAATACTGTCCATGCCGCGACAAAGAAAGCTGTTCAGACTCTCATGGAAAGGCTGGGTCAGGATTTCTCCAAGATAAACACCAAAAGCAAGGGATTCCTGGAAGTGTGGTAGCCTTTATACCTGTAGTTCCTGATGGCAGGCAGAAAAGCCTGCCATTAAACTTGGTGTGTTTTCATGAAGAAACTGTTATTAAGTGATAGTTATCGTTGGTATCATCGATGTCGTCAGGGATTGACTGAAAAGAGCAAGGAGAAAAATGCCGTTGTGAAATATAGTAATATCGAAAAGAGTCACAGGCAGAAAAAGATTCGGAAGGCCAGAAATGAGCATGCTTTCATATTTACCAATGACCTTAGCGAATGCCTAGCAATGGTAGAACGAGAGGATTGGGAAGACGTTGTTTCCTTTGCTGGCGGCAGTCCTGCCGACGCTGCTGACCTGCTGAATATCAGAGGGGTGCCCGGAGACGCCAGGGTTCTTTGGGGGAGATCGGAGGAGGAAGCAAGAGCGGCTTATATCAATTGGCAGAAGAGAAGATCAAGGAAAAAAGCCCACTGATTCGATCTAAATAGCGATCTCCGTTGTGTTCGAGGTGCATGGTGGGGTAACGGAAGGGAAAGTGCCTTGTTTCCGGAGTGAGCGATAGATTTAGGAAAGGATTTGTTCCATAAGTTTTGTGCAGGAGCTTGCTCTCAGTGAACTCTCTCCTGCACTCCTTGCAATGATAAAGCTGTCGGAAACCAAACCTGGTCTTTCTCCTGCCTTTCCTGATTATGCTCAGACTTTTGCAATGGGGACATTTCATAGCTGGTTCTGCTTAATATCAGTATAACGAACTGTGGAAAATAGAGCGAGTCCCAACGCATCCTGACGGCGGTTCGTAGATGGCTCACGAGGTGTCATTACGAGTGTCGCTAGTCGAAGGACCAATCTATGTAGAAGTGATCGGACACAGCCCATTTCTGGTCCCGAGAGACGTCGACCGTCTGTTTGGCTATGACGTCTCCCCTTATATCTGTGGCCGTTATGGTGTGCTTGCCTTCCCTGACCTGTTTGATGGTGTCACTCTCTTCCAACTCCAGCTCGAACTGGAACTCTCCGTCAAGGTATATGCTGCAGGTACCGAATAGCCAGGCATCGTTTACTACGACTACATCGTAGTAGGCTTCCTCTCCGCAGGACTGGATCATCATAAGGCAAGCAACCAGTAAAAGCCAGGGGATAGTTCGTAAACTCCTTAGCATCGCCCATTCCTCCTTTTCGTCATAAGATTAAGCGGCGGTCCACATCAGCAAGCCGCCGCACATTCTTTATCATGTCAGAATCTATCGCTCAACTGGACTTGTGAGTGTGAGGGACTTTTAGCTTGGGCTTTGTTGTAGTATTCCATACTGTCGTATAGGTGACTGAACGCCTGCTTAGATACGAACTCGCCAGCTATCTCACCTACCTGACCTATAGTCCACATAGCGATGCCTATTACCCCGACAGTGTATCCAGTCTTGGCTATCCCCGGCATCTCGCCGGCTTCCAGGGCATTGGTATCGCTGAAGCCCAGAAACATCATCGCAAGTCCAGCAGTGATGCCCACTTTCCCGCCAAAACTCAAACCGCCGCTTACCACGCTGATCTTTTCTCCGGCAGCTACTTGAACATCGTACTTTATGAGAGATTGGCGTGCCATCTCGTTGCTTCCGATGATCTCCTGAAGCTTGCGATGGCTGTGAAGCGTGGGGAATATCCTCTGAGCAAGGTTGCTTTCACGTCCCAGGCCCCTGAACACAGTTCTGTCATTGCCATTGAGACGGAAATACGGTGAATTGCTGCCGAAGAACGTTACCTGACCTTCGGGAACTGTTGCCCAGTTGCCGAATATCTTCCATCCTACCAGAGAGAGACCGCTCCAGCGTACCCTCTCGATCTTCGTTATCTCCGGTGTCTTTGCTTCTTTAGCAGTAGCCATACTCGTAAATAATAGAAAGCTTACCAAAATCACACAGGTTTTTCTTACCATCTGTATCCTCCTTGCTTAATGTTAAAGTCGAAACTATTTAGCGATTGCCATTTTTTTCGTAGCAGTGAAACCACCTGCTCTAATGTTATAAAAGCAAACTCCACTTGAAACAGGTTCTCCTGATTCATTCCTACCGTCCCAGTGGACTGCCTTCTCTCTATTTGTGTAGGATCCCATCTGCTTATGCCCTAAATCCAGTGTCCTGATGAGCTGGCCGGAAGCGTCATAAATTCTGATTGCCACGTCCGCATCATCAGCCAACTGATATGGTATCCACGTGTCGGGGTTGAACGGGTTGGGGTAGTTCTGGAGAAGCTCTGTCCGTTTCAGATCGCCCCACGTTGCAGGATATTTACCGTTAGATGTAACGCCTGTAACGGACAGGTATTCATCCTGGGTGAACTCACTGTCCGATGCGATACTCCGCTCATAGGCGCCATCGCCATTGGAATCTATCTGTACGGCGACACCTTCTCCACCTTTAGAGAGAACCCCCCAATCAATTGTATACTCATGCACAGCGCCAGGCGATGTGGGGATGTTAGCGGCAGTGAAAGTGTCAGCTTTTCCACCTTCAATCGAGTTCACTTCCAGTCCGTATTCCCCATCATCCGTGCCGATCACCTCGTAACGATATGCTTCCTTGGGTGAGAAGATGATGACCGCTTTGCCCTCTCCGTAATACAGCGACCCCGGTATACCCTCTCTCGCTTCTCCATCCACCAGACCTGTGACCTTTCCCTGAGAGTCATGGACACGGATCTCGATGGGGCTTCGCCCCTGAACCGTGATGACTGATTCAGATGGCGAGTAGGACACTGTCCTGATGACCCCTGGTGATAGTGTGCCTTCCATGAGGTTTATGAACGCATCACCGGCGAAGTCAATGACTGTCTCTATCTTGTATGGAATTATGAACTCGTTTATGCGCCTCACTCTTAACTCGTCCTGTGGATAGATTCTGGGCGTCATGACGACCTTCCCGTCTCTGGATTGAGAGAGATACCCCACGTACGGGTCATCCTTATGGGCAGGATCGATGTTTATGCCGATCGTGTAGTATCTATCGGGGAAATCATCTGGCTCTAAGCGGAAGGTCTCTGCAAGATAATCCGAGAACGCAGCACGCACCAGCCAGAAGCTGTCAGCCACAGGGTCAACCCACCCATCGCCAGCGTAGGCTCTGAGGAACGTCCTGCGGTCAGGGTCGCCGATGCTTATTATCGCTCTCAGGCCACTTCCAGCGTTCCTCTGTATGGTTATCCTGCACTCGGACACCGAGAGGGCGTTTTCGAGAGCGGAGATCAACCCCGCTATGGCTGAGAAGGCGGCTCCTGCAGGCGTGTCTGCGGATTCCAGAGCCGTGCCAGCGATCAGCTTTTCCCACTCGAAGCTCAACTTGCTTTTCCTTATCTCCCTTATCGTCTTCCAGCTGCCATCCTCCCTGATCACGTTAGATCCGTCTATCAGGGGCGGCACGTAGATCGGGATGAGCGACCCCCTGCCTTCTGGAAACGTCTCTACCGGTATCATCACACCACCCCTGTCTTCGTCTGGCAGAGCACTGATTGAATAATGGAGTTCCAGTCTCTCGAGTTTCACGACCCTCGCCGGGCTGTCCCAGCACGTGACGTAGTAAATGTTCCCTGTGGCATCGAAGGCGATCTCGTTTGCGTCCTTGAATCCCTGCGGCAGCTGATACACAGCCACGATGTTCAGGTCGGGGTCGAACCTGATTATCCGTCCTGGAGAGCCAACGTAAGCGCCCCATATCTCATCGTCATAAGCGTAAAGCCCGTAGCAGACTGTATCAGCGGCTCTCGTCCAGTCGTAGCTCAGGTCATCGCTGAACCTGTAGATATATGAGGGAGAGCTTTCACTGCCAGCGTAGAGATGACCATCTGTGTATGCTATGTCATCGCTCATGTTGATGTCATCTACGAAGACCGAGGAGTAGTCCGTCGGGTCGTCTGGATCGATCTTTACGATGGTATTCCCGATGTATTCCCGCCCCCAGAACCATGAGTCCTGGAAGGCTGGCGCCGAACCCCATACGTAGCCTCCTCCGCTGGTCAGGGCGTGAAACTGGTAACTACCGGTGGCTCTGGAGTAATCGTAGACCTGATAGCTCAGGTCACGAGGGTTTATCCTTGCGATCTTCCCGCAGCATCCGCCAGCCCAGAGGTAGCCAAAGGCATACTTGAGTGCGCCGCCCTGAAAAAGCTCATTCTGCTGAAACGTCAATGCGACTTCCCATTCCAGCGTCTCTGGATTCACCCGCACTATCTTTGAGGGGACAGTCCAGAGTATCACCCATACGTAGCCCTCTGCTGCTGTTATATCCTCTCCGTCATTCAGTCCAGCATCCAGTATGACCCTGTCATAGTTAAAAGTATTTGCATCTATCCTCAGTATCCTGCACGGCGATGTTCGTGTGGATGCCCACAGGTGCCCGTTGAGATACGTGAACCCATGAATGAGATCATCCCCCTGTTCTAATATTCTGCTGTCAGCCGTCACACTGTCAGCTTCTGCCCTCCATGCCAGTAAAAGTAAAAATATCAAAAGCCAAATCTTCGCCTTCATTCAGTTACCTCCTGACTAAATCTCGGCACTGTAAAGACGGAGGTGAGTGTGTAAGTGAGGAAGTGTGTGAGTGAGTAATTCCCACCACCACACATACCCACTCACTCACTAACCCACCTCCTCTTCTCCGATCCCTATGTTTATTTTCATTGCCTAAATCTCCGCTATCTTAGAACTTCTGCCTATCCTGTCGAATGCCTCTTGCCTCCTGCTGTTTGTTATCTGGGCGTAGATCATGGTGTTCTGGATGTTGGTGTGTCCGAGGTGGTCTCTGACGAACTCTATCCCTTCACCAGCATCGAGCAGATGAGTGGCTATGGAGTGCCTGAGAGAATGGACGGAGTATTTAGGATCGATCCCCGCTTTCTGTGCATATCGCTTGAAAAGCTGATGCACTCTCTGCCTGCTGAGATTGCCCTGTCTGCCTGTGAACAGGGAGTCGCCGGTATCGAGTCGGACTTTGAGGTATTTCCTGATAAGCTTTTGGGCAGTCTGGAAGAGCGGTCTTTCTCCGCCGATCCCGCCTTTCATTCTATAGATGAGTATCTTTTTGTTTTCAAGGTCGATGTGGGAGGGTTTGAGCGAAAGAGCTTCTGATATTCTGAACCCATAGAGATAGGTGAGTCCGAAAAGAGCTTTGTCTCTGCGGTCTTTGATGTACGAAAAAAGCCTCTCGGTTTCTTCTTTCGAGAGGTATTTTATCCTCGATGGGACGCAGTTATAGCTTTTAATCAAAGTGTTAAACTGGCGGCGGCGTAGGAACATAAGGTGGTATAAGGGTTAGGTGTGATTCAGGTGAATACAGGATGGGTGAAATATGACGTATTTTGCTGTCAAGGTTTTGTGGATGAGAAATGCTGTGAAATGGCTTGAAATAATGGAAAGGAGGTCGGAATTGCTATGTTGTGAGTTAGACATTTTGATTAAAATGTCTAACTGGAGATATTTTAACACAGATATAGGGGGATGTAAAGAAAAAAATCGCTCAAGGCAATGATAAATTAGAAATTGCAAATAGGATCAGATGGTGATATAATCCACCTATATACATGACGAAATCCAACTCTAACTAGAGGTTTAATATGACTGAAAAACAACTCAGAGAACTCATTAAACAGGGTGAAGGTCAAACTCTTGACTTCAAAGACCCTAGAATTTATCCCAGATCCCTAGCAGAGACGCTGGCTGCTTTTGCTGCGGCTGATGGCGGCGTAGCTTTAATAGGTGTAGCTAATGATGGTGAAATTATTGGCGTTTCCGACTTTGATCGGCTTCGTGATAATGTTATTTATGAAGCTGCTAGTCGAAGCCATTGCGATCCACAACTTCAGCCCATTGAAATAGAAAAAATAGAAACAAAAGATGGAAAGCTTGTCGTTGCCGTTACTGTGCCAGCAGATTATGAGACATTGCATAGCGTCGGCGGTAAGTTTTTCTTGAGAGTCGGCACTCGCGATGAGGCACTGACCCCAAGGGAACTACGGCGTTTAGTGTTCTCAAGAGGAGAAGTAAACTTTGAACTTCTGACAGAGGGCAGATTTGATCTTGAATATATAGACAAAACTCTGGTTGAGCAGTTTATTCGACAGCGTCAGAAAAGTGGACGGATTCTCGATATTAGTAAAGAAGAATTACTAGCTAATATCGGCTGTTTGATCAAAAAAGGCGAGCAGTATAGACCAACTAACGCCGGCATGTTGCTCTTTTGCCAAGAGCCGCAAATGTTTATTCTCCAAGGTGAAGTAATGTGCGTAAGATTTAAGGGCACTGATGTCATAGAGTATATAGACCGGAAGGAGTTACGTGGACCGCTTTCAAAAATAGTAGACGACGCTGACGCCTTCATTAGAAAGCATATCAAAGTAGGCGGGAGGATTATAGGATTTCATCGCGTTGACTATCCAGAATATCCTGTTGAAGCGGTGCGGGAAATCGTTACCAATGCAGTGATACACCGTGACTGGAGCCTTGTTGGGCAACATATCAGGATATTTATGTTTGACGATAGAATCGAAGTCCACAGCCCGGGGAAACTGATGCCGGGAGTAGATTTGGAACAATTGCGGAAAGGAGTAAGCCATTCTGTATTGCGTAATCCTGCTATAGTCGAGGTTTTCAAAGATTTGGGATTTATAGAAAAGCTTGGCTCTGGTATTCCCCGAGCACTAAGGCTGCTCAAAGAGCATGGGCTTAGAAAACCAGAATTTCTTGAGTCGGGTGGGGAATTCGTAGTGACAATTTATGGACCCGCTGAAGAGTTTATGGCTCATGAAGGTGAGGACTTACTTAGCACACTCAATGTTCGCCAGAGAAGCTTACAGGAATATTTTGAAAAGAATGAACGATTAACTCTCGCAGAATATAGAAGGATGCATCCTAAAATCTCTGAGCGCACCGCAAGATATGATATAGAGGATTTAGTAAAAAAGGATATTTTGACCAAATACGGAAAACGACGTGGCACTTATTATGCGTTGAGGTAATTCGGCAATTTATCGGCAAGATTCGGCAATTTATCGGCAAAATAACGGCAACAAATGGCAATTATGCCACTAAAAAGGTTTGCCCGGGTTCCGAATGGCCGCCAATTAAAGGCAATTGAATATCTCCAATCACATCAGACATTAACACGTAAAGAATATTGTGAATTGACTGATGTATCCCCCGGGCTGCCCATCGTGACTTGATAGACTTAGTTGAGCGGGGTTTATTAAGTAGCACTGGAAAAGGGCGAGGCAGTAAATACGTCCTTGCTAAAACATTGAGATAGAGATAATCGTGCCATCTTAATGGCACGATTATGGCACGATTGTGTCCTATTTTTGTCTATTATCTATGAAATTCATTGCGACCAAGATGACGTAATTGTGGCACGGTTGTATCCTAGTTACCAAGTTATTATAAGGACTCAAACGGATATGAATACTAAAAAGAAAATCAAAACAGAACCCGTACTTTGCTATGTTAAGGGACCTTGGGCATACTTCACTACCCAAAAGCTATCAAAACAGACGGGAGATGGTTGGGATGATGCTCCTTATGAACATAATGCATCTCCGCCTTATGAGTCAGAAGATGGAACCTGGACAATTACAAAAGTAGCCTGGGATGGTCCCTTTCAGACACTTGAAGAATATAATTCTTATTATGTTGGTAGTCGTTTGAGTGCCAACCAAATCAACTCAGGAGAAGATCCATGGCTTAGAACTTCCCGTTATGAATCTGAGTGGGAGGGTCCTCCGATTAAGATTATGGCAGGAACAACCCTGTTGGAGTTTATACGCATCATTGAATCTGTTGGTGGGTCTGTATATCTAAAGAGGGATTGATATCTCTCGAGGGAGTAACGGTATGAGTAAATTCGTGGTAGTATGTCAAAAGCAATTACTGAAGAAAGCCAATATTTAATCTTTTTTGTTAATTATGGACTGACAAATAGTATTACTTTTTGTAAATTATAAGTGTGATAATTGAAAGAGAATTATATAACAAAATAGAACCGTATATAGCTTCTATTGAACTGTCTGTGATCCTTTGTTACATATTTGGGGATTTAAATCGTTCCTACTTATATATTTTGGAGATAAGATTCCATAAAATGAAAACTCAATTGCTTTACTTGACTGCTTATAATAAATCGACGTCTAATTATTGTAAAAACAACAATGCGATATAATTCCATACTGAACAAGGAGAGTTGCTGACTTACCGATTGGTGCCAAAAGGTTACTTCCGACTTCACTGATTTTAACTGTTTTGTCTGAATATCATAATGACATCCATATTCTACAATCACTTGTCTATCATGTTCGATCTGAAGACAGTCAGGATATATGTATACATCCACCGTTTCATCAACCAAACCATCATCGACATATAGAATATAGCCTAAAATGCGAATCTGTCCTTTACGACTAACAACACGCTGATAATGCCTGAAGGCAAATGTCTTACTTAAATCCTGTGATGTGAAAGCCTCACCTTTAGCTGACCCTAATATGCTTCGTGGACTTTTGTAGTAAATCCGGCCGTCCTCTGTATATGCTTTGTGATGCCAATGCCCGCTGATGTTGTATTCTTCTATGAATCGTCTATGCTGACGCTGGATATCTTTTAGATCAACACTTGCTTTAACATAACTATCTAATAAGCGATATTCAATAGAAAAGTGACTCTCCATGAGATTCTGCCATGGTTTTCCTTTCTCAATATTATGCCAGTCTATCCCTAATCTATCAATTGCCCGTTCAAGCAAATGTGCTTTGAAAACTGAACCGTTATCTGAAACTATCTGCTTTGGGCAACCATACTGCATCAGTGCTTTCTGCAAAACAGCGATGATATGGCTTAAATCCTGTTTCAGACATGCTTCTCCTGCTAACATCACTCGTGTGTAGCCATCAATGAATATAATGCTATAGACCCAATCACCCTGATATTTCACAAGGTAACGAATATCGCAGAACCATATCTCATGTGGTAAAACTGCTTCTAAAGGGGCTTCTTCAGGCATTTTCAATCGCTTCTTCTTTTCTGCTTTTTTCACATCCCGGAACAGATGAATGATCTTCCATATCGTGTCATGCCCTTTGATATTCCCTCGTCCATTGAGCATCATTTTAATTCTATAATTACCAATCCTCAGATTGTTTTCAATGTTTTCAAATATAAATGCTAATTCTGCCGGCGAAACAGTTTCTTCAAAATGTATTCGTATAGGTGGTTTGTTGTATAGTCCTAAAATCCCTTCTGCCTTGAACCGGCGTTGCCAATAATATATGAGGCGTCTACTAACTTGCATCACTTCGCTAACCGTGCTTACTTTCCAGCCTGCTTCTAATAGTTCAATGATACGGTATCTCCCAGCGACAACAGGTGTGTATTCACGGTATCTGCGGAAGCGAATCAAAAAATGCTCAACAGCTTCCTCACTTTGAGAAAATGCAAAGAATTCCTCATATTGTTTCAGAACACTTAACACAGTTTTATGATCAACGGTACGTTTATACTCTTGACCAATGATAGTTGCCAGTTCACGCAAACTAAATCCACTGTGTGCTAGTCGTAGCAGAATCATATGAGCTTTCTGAGCATCGCTTAATTGTCTTTTCCACTCTGAAGGACCGTGGCGTTGATCTAAAAGTCCTACATAACTATTGTTGCGAAAATGTTGAAGATATTTTCTCAGAGTTCGCTCATTCAGTTGAAGTTCCTTGGCACGATCTCTCGTTGTTATTTTTCCAAGCAATACTGGACGAATAACTTCATACTTCAGATGTGCCTCATCACGATAGTCTGCAAATTCAGAGATGCTATCTATTTTATTCATTATTTACCTCCTCGCATATATGGTGTGAGAAGGAAATTATAGCATCTATGAGTTTACATGAAAAGTGTGTAGGAACGATTTAAATCCCCAAATATGTAACAAAGGATCACAGACAGTTCACTTCTATGATTTAATCCGCTTGCCTATGACTTAAAGGGCATTAATTGTGAATTAAAAGATTTTGAGTAAGCCATAGAGCAAGGTCTTGATAATAAATATCAGCCGTTTAAAATAGTTGTGGATCAAAATAGTGTATTCGCTTTCTTTGCCTCTGTTGTCTTTTTGTTTGGGAGTTTCTGAGCGTAAGTTCTGGCTGGAGAATAGGATTTCATAAAAAGCTCGTTTTCCACTTCCTTTCTAGGTCTAGAATATTTCTCTCTGCAAAGCTTTACGATGCTTTCTTTATATGATCTTCCTCTTTCAGGCGGTGGCAAAGTTATGGCGCTGAAAGGATGGGATGTGGCTCCGTCAATCATGAGTTTTAGGTAAATGTGATAATTCGGCAGGTTGATCAGGTCATTTTCGTTGAAAATAGGGTAAAACTGCTTAGACAGATGTTCTGCATCATCAATCCCTACTCTGAAAGAGATAATTGTTCCGACATTGCCAAAGATTGCTCCCCTTATCTTTTCATCCAACTGATCAATGTATTGATGGGCAAGGGTCATGTGCAGTCCATATTTTCTTGCCTCAGACAAAATATCAGTAAAAGATAGAGTCAGGAAGCTGTGGATCTCATCAACATAAAGATAAAATGACTTTCTTTTTTCCTCTGGTAAATCCGCTCTGCTCACAGCAGACAGCCATATCTTTGTCACTATCATTGAACCAAGGAGTGAGCAATTATCTTCACCAATCTTGCCCTTAGCAAGATTGACTATCAGGATTTTCCCTTCATCTATAACGTTCCTCAGATCAAATGTATTCTCTTTCTGCCCCACTATGTTCCTAAGAGGGAAGCTGGTCAAAAACTGACCCATCTTGTTTAGAATAGGGGATGTAGCCTCTGTTCTAAGCCAAACTGAGTATTTCTCGAACTCAGAAAACCAGAACTCCCTTACTTGCTGATTTTTCACCTTCACTATAATCTCCCATCGAAACTCTTTATCAGTCAACAGTTTTGGTATATCCAAGATTGTGCTATTTGGTTGTTCCAGAAGCGTCAGGATGGAATTTCTCAATATATGTTCCAGTCTTGGACCCCAGAACTCGGACCATATCTTTTTAAAAACGGAAATAAGCCCTGATGCTACAAGATGATTCTGATCAGAGTGGAGACTTTCTAAAGGATTAAAGGCAATAGGATAATCAATATCTCCCGGGTTGAAGTAGATAACGTCCTTTACCTTCTTTTTCGGCAGGAAACTCAATACATCCTCAGACAAATCGCCGTGAGGGTCAATCAACGCCAATCCATGCCCTTCGTTTATATCAGAGATGACCATGTTTTCAATGAGAGTTGACTTTCCAGTTCCAGTTTTTCCGACGATGTAAATATGCCCTCGTCTGTTCTTTTCTCTGATCCCAAACCTTTGCCTAATATCTCTGTAGTTAGTTACGGCAAAGAAAGTGATGGGATTTTTGTCGTTTCCATGCATGACCGTATGGTAACCCATTTGTCCAACAAAAAAAGAAAGGGAAAACTGCTATTTCTGGCATAATACTACTCTGTCAAAGAGTTCAGATTTTTGTTGACCAATCTATGGAAACTCCTTATACTACTTGTACTAAAAATTAGGATGAAGTATGAAAGGTTATTGTATGTCTGAATAAATCAGGATTTGAACTCTGATTTTTATATCCAAATGCAGTAATTCCCATTTAAAGGAGTTGAGCTAGTTGTGTTAACTAAAACGAAAAATACTAACAAAATAGAGCATTTAGCATTTAGACTGTCAAGCATTTTGACTGTCAAAAATGAAGACCAACCGGAAGATTACGACTTTTCTTGGTTAAATGTTTTTACCAAAAAAGGTAGAGAGGATTTCAAAAACCAGCTATATCAAGCTATATCAAAATCAATAGATACTGGTGATTGGTCTTTTGTGGAAGAGATAATCGATTCTTGGTATGAGACTGCTGAAATTAAATCAAATAAAATTCTAATGAGAAGGATCAAAAAAGGCAGCGAAGAAGCAAGGCGAGGAGAATCTAAAAGTTGGGAAGAAGTGCAAAAAGAACTAGAATAGAGCTTTCACCTCAAGCGCAAAGGGATTGGAAGAAGCTGAAAAAGAAAATCGGGAAAGATGCAGAATCAGACTTTAACAAAGCACTTGAGGCTATAGCAGAAAATCCTCTAAACGGAAAACCACTGCAAGAAAATCTATCAGGTTATTATGGGTTTAGATTCGCAGGGCATTACAGGATCGTGTATGAAATATTAGAAGATGAGAAAGGAAAACTCGTTTCTGTGTGTGCAATTGATGACAGGAAAAACATATACAGAAGGGGAAGCAGATTTTTTGATTTTTGATGGTTTGAGTCGTGATTTTTGCCAAACACTTTGAAATGTAAGGGAGTAAATTATGAAAGCATTAGTTATCTTTGATACAAGCTTTGGAAATACAAAGATAGTTGCTGAAACAATAGCAAAAGAGCTTGGCAATGACACAAAGGCAATCTCTGTCACAGACTTTAGAAATAGCGAATTAGAGGGAATAGACCTGCTTGTAGTCGGTAGTCCGATTATTGGCTGGAAGCCATCAGAGAGAATGGGTAAGTTTTTAGCAAGCCTAGACAAAGACCAGCTAAAAGGTTTTAAGGTGGCAACCTTTGATACGAGAGTAAAAATCTTTTTTCACGGAGACGCTGCAAAAAAGATAGCCCAAACGCTTAAAGAAGCGGGAGCGGAAATCATAATTGAACCACAAGCATTTTTGGTTAAAGGGAAAGAAGGACCGTTAATTGATGGTGAAATAGAGAAAGCAACAGAATGGGCAAAAACAATAAAAACTAAGAGGTGAAAAGGGTTGTCGGGGAGAAGGATTTGACTTTTTGTAGTAAATATCTTACAATTGTTTTAGGAGCTAGACCAAGAGAAATACGCAATTACATATTAAAGAATTGCGATTATGAATAAAGAAGCAATATTAAAACATACCGCAAGCTTTAAAGAGAATGTCTTAGAAAGACTTCAAGACCAAGAATTTGCACGGATTTATATTGAAACTGCTCTTGAGTCTTATCAAGAAGATGGATGCACTGATGCTTTGCTATTGGCAATGCGAGATGTCGCAGAAGCTCAAGGTGGAATTGGGAAATTAGCGAAAAAGACAACAATTAGCCGTGAACACCTTTACGACATTCTTGCTAGCAAGCATAATCCTAGCTTAGACAATTGGCTAGACATTCTTTCCGCCCTTGGTTTTCGTGTTCGTTTAGAACCACAGAAAACTCCTGTTAAACATACCCTTGTGAATAGGAGCTAAATTTATTAAAACTTCATTGTTATGACTATTCCTAAACTACTCAAAGAACTTAAGTTTTTAGTGTTGGAAGCCAAAAAGTATAATAGCGCAGAGAAGTTTGCTGGCACTCTTGGGATACCTGAACAAAATATAGTCTGGATCCAAGTATTTGGTTCATCTGTGGAAGGGAAAAAGAATCCCAATGATATAGACATATTTGTTGCTGTGAAAGAGCGTTCAATGAAATTTAAGAGGATTGGCGGGCTTTATGAGCCAATAGTCAAGGACGTTGGCAAATTAAGATATTTCATTATGCCAGAAAGTGAAGCAGAAGATTTTTTGAGTGCTATGCTTTGGACTGGCAAAAAGGACCCAGACAGAGGACATACGGGTAAAACCGTTGAGATAAAGTCATTGAGAGATTTCTATGTTCAAGCGAAGAAGAACTCCTTTTTGACTTAAAAAGCAATTTTCCCTGTCTTTATCAAGAGAGATAAATCATATAATATGATTAGAGGTAGATATGGTAAATTATAGCAGTCCACAGAATATACGACCTAGAGTTTTCGTGAGTTCTGTTATAGATGGATTCCAGGAGTATCGTGAGGTAACTCGTCAAGCGATAAAGGAATCTGGCGGAGAACCTATACTTGTTAATGAAGATTTTTCCTCATTAATGGATTCACCAAGGAATGTCTGTTTGGATGCTGTTGACAGCGCGGATTTTTTCATCAGCATAATTGGTGAGTGTGGAGGATGGCAAACACCTTCGGGCAGATTAGTCGTGGAGGAAGAATATGATCGAGCATGTCTTAAAAAACTGCCCATTCTTGTTTTTCTACAAGATATAAAACGCGATGCACAGGCGCAAATATTTGTGGAAAGATTGTCTGATTACGTAGATGGTTCATTTCGTGTAACCTTTAAATCGCCAGCGGATCTAAAAATTAAGCTGAGGCAGGCACTGGCACCTTTGTTATCTCGGGGCAAGGAGAAACTTATGAACGAGGATAAATTTATAAAAGCTTTGCAAAGCCCATATTTAATAGCGAACGAAACAAGTATAAGATTTGTCTTAGCACCGGAGCGTGGAGAGGAAGTTTTTGACCCGCTTATTTTTGATTCGGAGGATTTTATTCGAGATATTTATACAATAGGGCACTCTAGGGAAGTGAACCTTTTTAACTACTCTCGGCAAAAGGAACAGGACATTGAAGGAGAATCTTTGGTGATTCATCAGTTTGACCCCCAGGGTTCGAGGAAAAATACTACTGAAGAAGTCAGATTGGAATTAAATGAATCAGGGCAAGTAGTTATTGACTCGAATGTTACTCGCCGGGTACTCAGGGGACAGCGCGACACATTATTGGATATTATGGTTGTAGCGCATGAGGATATTGAAGCGGTATTGAATATGAGCTTTCAATTTGTAGGAGCATTGTTTAATAATATTGACAGGTTTAAAAGACATCAGCGATTTTTTTATAATGTTGTTTTGGCGAATTTAGGGAACCGCAACTTAGTAAAAGAACCCAAGGAACAATCATCTTATGGAATTAATCTTTTCAGCAGTGATAAGCCTATTGTCGCATTCGATGAACCACGCTTAATTAGTAGAACCGACCTTTATTCCCCTAAAAACGAGATCAGCCGGGTGCTTCTTTTTCTTTCACGAAAGCTTAAGGAGTAAATAGGTATACGGCAACGATTCATGTGAAAAAGAGATAAGCAAAAAAGAGTAACACGAAATCTTTGATTACATAAAGTTTTATATGATAGTGCATAAAGTATACTTTTTTCGCTATGCTTTTATGCTTCAAAACTTGGAAATTCCCAGTTAGATGTAACACCAGTGGAGCTCAATGTATCATAAATATACAATGTCTAACTTTGTTCATTTCCCTCCGCCAGATGTCCGTATTAGAACTAGGGTAATTAGTATTTGCGGATTTTTGAGCGTATAATTTAAAAAAATGAAAAGACCAAAGTTCTCAGTTACACACAAAGACGAGTCAATTGTAGAGCTTATGCGAAAAACTGACCATAAAACATTAGCCGTCTGGGCAATTGATTGCGTTGAGCGTGTTCTACCATATTTTGAGGAAAAATATCCAGAAGACCAGCGCCCTCGAAATGCTATTGAAGCACTCCAGGCATGGATAAATACAGGGGTGTTTAGGATGACTGACATACGCAAGGCTTCGCTGGCATCTCATGCTGCTGCTCGTGAAGTAGGAGAGGATAATGCGGCCCGCTCTGCTGCCCGTGCCGCCGGTCAAGCAGTAGCGACAGCACATGTCAACACTCATTCTATTGGTGCTGCAAATTATGCCTTACAGGCTATCTATAGAGCCACAAATTCCTCTGATGCCGATGCTGCCATAGCCAAAGAACGAGAATGGCAATACCAACATTTGCTAGATTTGGGAAGCAATCAATAAGACTCAGTATGAGCGGATAATAACGTCATTTTGTTGTACCGATATTGGCTACAAATTCATCGGCTTTCATAGCCAATAAACGGCTAATTAATGCACAAAAGACATTTTTTTAGCCGGAGGTTATTGCTACTGGATTATGCTATCAATGCTAATCACAACGAAAGAGCTAATTTGGTGCAGTCAGAATCCCAAGCGATTTTTTCTAACATCGAGATTCACAAAACTGTACAACATGCTGCTGGCTAGTGCAGCATCTATGAATATAAAGCAAACTAACTGATTGGAAATTTGACTTAGAAAGCAATATTCTCCTTCTTTTCTCAAGAACTGAACCATGCTAATATGGAAATATCAAAGAGAGCAGTAAGGGGATTCGGATGGACTTGCCATAACAGGGAAGCTGTAAACGTCTAAAAGTTCACTCTTTAGGCAAGTTCGGATTTTATCCATTGCGGAGCATACTATCGGACTTTTGGAGTATATAGCCTCCAATTGTCCTTTGTTTAAGCCAAATTTTTCAGGTTCGAACATCCCTCTAGCTTGAGGCACCCGCTTCGCTACATGTTCAATAGCCATAAACGATTTTTTTAGCTCTACAACGAGCTTTTTGTCCTTTAGAATTAGGTTCGAACCGAGTGATTGCAGGATAGTCGCTTTGTCCTGATCAGTGCCATTAGCAAACCAATATTTGGCATGACAGGCAAAATTAAAAATCCTTTCACCAGTCTCTAGCCATTTTTCTATTCTCTTGTCAGTATCACCTAAAATCTCTTGGATCCGTGCTTTGTCTTTCATCAGCTCAGATTTCCGTTTTGCATATTCTTCGTCAGAAAGCAGGCTTCCATCAGCGTTCATGGGAGATATTTTTAACTGGAAGAGATTGTTGATTTTTCTATGACAATCATCATACGCTTTTCTTTGGGAGTTCAGGATCATCTCCCTGGATTGAATTTCCTTGTCACTTTCTTCTCTCAGATATTTTATCGCCCATTCCTTAAAGCCCTCTAAAATATGTATCCTCGAGAGATACTGGTCAATCTGTTTTCTAATTACCTTAGCCTCCACCGCTTTCTGGGTGCAGTTGGTGGCTTTTCTTCTTTTAGTGCAATGGTAATAAACGTAATGAAGAATAGTAGGATTTTTCATGTTTGCGATCGGGGTCTTGCACTCAGGGCATTCATGCTTGTTGTTGGAGGAGAATTTACATTTGCACTTTGAGCATATAATCTGGTTTTTCTCCTCTGCTGTCACCATTGCCCCGCACTCACCGCACCGTATAATCCCGGTAAAGGCAAATTCATGCTTTTTGAGCCTTGGCTTTCCTTTTCTGCCAAGCAGTATTTGAACCTTATCATACTGCTCTTGAGTTATCATTGGCACATGACTCCCATGATACCAATTTCCGTTTCCTTTTGGATATTCAAACCAGCCAGAATAGAAAGGGTTAGTAAAAATCTCATAAATCGTGCTTCTTGAAATAAATCCAGCCCTTGTGTTTCTGAGACCCCATTCCGTGGTGGCGATCTTCAGAATCTTTGGCGGAGTATACCTTCCAGAAAGCATTAATTCCCACATTTTCTTTACCAGATCGAATTTCCCCGGGTCTTTTTTGATCTCCCTTTTCCCTTTTTCTTTGAATCTATCATTCATGTAGCCAAGGGGGGCAGTGGTCGGAAGCCAGCCTTTTTCGGCTTTCGTTTTAAGCCCTCTCTTTACATTCTTGCTCAGGTCAATAATGAACTGATTAGCCATGCCAAACTCTACACTCATCAAAAGGACATTGTCTTCAGGATAGTAGCTTCTGTCGTGAGCCTGTATGTGCTTTATAACCCCTTTCTGGAGCGACCAAATTATCTGACCGCCATCAATAGGATTCCTTGCCAGGCGGTCCAGCTTCCAGCAGATGATCCCCTCTGCTTTTCCACGTTCTATTGTTTTGATCATCTCATTGAATATAGGTCTGCCCGGAGATTTCGCTGAACGAGATTCTGTCAGCACCTCAACGACTTGCAGGTTCTGTTTTTCTGCAAGCCTTTTTAATTCATTAATTTGGGATTCTATTGATAGCACCTGCTTGTCCTCTGACTCAGAGGATTTTCGACAGTAAATGATATAGCGTTGTTGCATAAGTGTTTTAATTTATTTTTGGGTCCATCATAACTCTTTAAATGGAATTGTCAAAGTACCTGAGCGGGTCTCAGGAAGATTCTCCGTTTTCTTGACCTGAATTCTGGTTTCCTTCGGGTATAGGGCGATAGATCACCTTAAATAGTGAAATCAGACTCTCTCCCAGTTCCTGAGCATCAATGTCTGATATTTCTTCATTGAAATTTTTGCGATATATCTCCTTTAACTCTTCGATTGCTTCATTGCTTAATGCCATTCCATAAGTTTAAGCCATGTCATAAAACAAAAAAGCAGGGGATAGTTGCTTTTTCAGGCATTTGCCCATCTCAACAGGATTGTTGTAATGGTATACAGGATCAGGCGAAACTACGGATTTTTGCATAACCCCCCGAAAAGGTATATTTCAGATTCGGATGTTTTCGGTCAGCGACCTTGACAAAATTTTATGGCGTGCTATAATAAAACTGTAAAGTCCTACCAATTCAATAACCCAAGTTCTCACCTTTTGCCACTTTCCTCTTATTGTAACAACCAATCCGTATAGAAGTGGCTTATGGTTAGAGGGCTTTTCGACATTATGACAAATAAACACATATGCCCAAAGTGTAGCAGGAAGAAGGAGTCCATTTCTGCCGACATGCCTAGATGGAAAGTCATCTGGGAAGAAAGACGGGAGGTTATCGTTAAAGCTGAAAGTCCGGAAGAAGCAGAAAGGATGGTCAGCGAAGGAAGGTATGGCGGAAGGACAAATGACGCAGTAACTGTCCTTCCTTATGCACTCCCAATCGGCGCTAACCTCTCAAAGTGATCTGCCATCTTAACCTCAAAAGTGGTATACAAAGCAGTGAAAACGATAAAGAATCCTGACTCAACTTAAAGTCAGGATTCTTTTTAGTGATGTCCCAAGTTACGGATTCAAAACAACAAACTCACCTTTCCGTAGCAATTGGACAGAAAAGTACGCTCATCGTATAAGCAGAATTATACGATGAGATAGATAATTCTATTCGCTAAACGCTTTTTTGTGTTTTTCCTTGTCAGTGTTCTATAAGTTAAGCAGTAATATCCGACTTTTGGAAGGGATATTTTCGGGGGTTATGCAAAAATCGCCGATCTAAGTTTACGCATCCGATCATTGTCATTGATATTTAAATCCGTTCAATGTTATCATTTACACACAGGAGGGTCACGGATGCGAGTAGCAGGATACACCAGAGTCAGCACACAGGAACAGGCAATCAGTGGACTAGGATTGAAAGTCCAGAGAGATAAAATAACAGCCTACTGCACATCACAAGATTGGGATTTACTTGAGGTTTATGAGGATCCTGGAGTAACAGGAGCAACCCTTGATAGACCAGCCTTCAACCAGATGATGATTGACGCAGGCAACGGCGTGTTTGATATGATCCTAACATACAAGATAGACAGGATAAGCAGGAGCCTCAAGAACTTGCTTATACTTGTGGAAGATACACTGAAGCCACTAGGTATTGCGCTCAAAAGTGTAACCGAGTCATTCATTGATACATCATCACCAGAGGGTATGGCTATGTTCCAGGTTCTTGGTACATTTTCAGAGCTAGAAAGAAAGCAGATCACCAGAAAGTTATCTGACGCTAGAATCAAAAAGTCTGATGGCGGTGGATATGCAGGGGGCTACTTACCCTATGGATATAACGTCCTGAAAGGGAAACTGATAATCAATGAAAGTGAAGCTGCAATTGTAAAACAGATATTCACGTATAGAAAAGATGGTTACAGCTTGAGGCAGATAGTCAAGGAGTTGAATGATAAGGATATTCCAACCAAGAGGAACGGCAAGTGGAATGCTGAGGCTGTAAGGTACATACTGAGCAACATACTTTACACAGGATCAATAACATACAGTGGCAAGATAGTTAAGGGGCACCACGGGGCAATAGTAAGCAAGATATTATTTAACAGAGTTCAGATCAAGGATGAGTGAAGGGTGTCAGGTTAATTACAATTATCCTGACAATTATACCACTCCAACGCCGATGAATATTGATATTCTCTATAAATTTTACCCTCTTCTAACTAATATAAATTTCCCTAACGTATATCAGAACAATAATTCGCTTGGGAACTCTAGTTCCCGCACTCATAAAAAATTCTTGATTTTACTGTAACTAGCTGTTATAATTAAGGCTGTAGATAGAAATCAAGGCGATGGGGTTCGCCTCGGAACCATCTTAATATAAAGATTAATAACCCCTACTCATGTTGTATCATGGTAGGGGTTTTTGTTTGCCCCTACCAGAGCAACTTTGGTAGGGGCTTTTTTATTTATGGTGCATATTGGCTATGACTGGCTGGGTCGTCTATTTATACAAAAGGAAACAAAATGGACTTCAAGCATAAAAACCATCTAGTTTCAAGCTATCTTACGCTTCAAAAACAGGTACAGGAGATAAGCGATACTATCTGTGAAGGTCGCCCACCTACAGGAGCAAACGCTACATTAACCCCATTACCTGATAATATACAGAATGCCATAATGGCTTATCTGGAAAAAATTTATGAATTATTCGAACAATTAGTACAAATATATGCGGCTGATGAACTAGAAAATATAGCGAGAAAGGAACCTGTATCAGCAACTATGATGTGGGCTTCCATTCAACTACGTCAACTTGAAGAGAACATTTCAGACGTGCATCCCAGGGTTTTTGAAAAAAAGTTCGGTAAATTGGAACCAGAGGAACGAGCATACCTAACAGAGGTTATTGAGCAAATTCTAAAGAAATTAGCAGAAGCGCAAAAATTCGTTTAATATATTACCTTTGCAGTGAGATGATCTTAAGAATCACTATGAATTCACAGAAGCATATTTTGGTTCACATAAAAGATATAGTTTTTTAGGAGTGAAGATGCACTTTACAAGCTCTCGAATTTCTTTTTTAGTTCTAATAATAATGACATTTTTTCTGTTCGTGTCTCTTACAGCGAACTCCAACATGATTGGGGATGTTGATAGGGATATACTCGACTATATACATGGAGACATGAATAACAAATTTCTCGATACAACTACGCCAATAATCCAGATGATGGGCGATCCGCATGTTTATATAGCCACGTGTGCCTTATTGTGCGCTTTTGGTAATGAGAAAATGTTTGAAACAGGAAAGCTGTCATCAGCGGCTTTCATAGAATCGGGATTTATTGCCTATGCGCTTAAAAAGATAGTTGTCAGACCAAGACCGCTGAATAATAGTTTAGAAACAGACTCCTTCCCATCAGGTCATGTAGTATTAGCTTTTACAATTGCAACCGTTGCAGGTAATCAATATCCTAAACTAAGAGTTCCGCTTTATATAATGGCTTTTGGAACGGCGTTTTCCAGAGTTTACTTGGGCAGACACTATCCTAGCGATGTCATTGCAGGAGCAATTATAGGAACTTTGGTAGGTATGCATGCAACTTACTCAAAGGGAACTATACTTAATATTTCTTTTTAGGCGACTGTTAAACGTGAAATGTCAAAGCTTGATAAAACCTGTTATGTTGAGTGTTTTGGAAACATAAACTCAAGAAAGATTAGCGTTTTAATTGTTATACAACTACATAAAAAATTCACTTCTTTGAATTAGACCTATACTTTCGCAGAAATGATACTAAAAGTTTGAGTTGTCAAAGTCATTAACCCTTACTCATGCTGCGATCCTGAAAACTGATTCATAATCATGTTCCATTTTACCTAACTCCGTATCATCTGCGAAATTGCGAAAAATGATACGTTTGAGAACAAATCTCCTCAGTCCACGCCTTGCTTGGGTGAAACTGAGTTCTGATTCCGATGATGATTTATAATGTTCATGGGTCTTTGAATCGCTCTTTCACAGGCATTAACAATCATTACGAGAGATAAAATGATAAACATTGGTATAGACGTCGGTGCTATAAGTGTCAAAGTTGCTGTCATAGCCGACGAAAAAGATAAGGAGATATTGAGCAAGATCGCTTCCGAAAGCGAAGATTTCCTCCATATTGATGATAACGGGAATTCATCACTATTAAATGGGAAGTTTGTATTGGTATCAAAATACAAGCGTATAAAAGGCGTGCCAGTTTATACGACTTATGAGATTCTTGATGAATTATATAAACTGATACCTGAGAATAGAATAGGTGCTGTCTGCATAACGGGTGGTGGAGGAAAGCTTCTCAGCCAGATATTGGGTATCCCTTATGTAAACGACTTCAAATCAATAGCTCAGGGGGTAGGTACACTACATCCTGACGTACAGACTGTCTTTGAAATGGGAGGGGGTAACTCCAGATATATTCATATTGAGCTAGATAAGGACACTGGAGCAGTAGGCATACTTGATTACGAGAAGAATGGAGAGTGTGCGGCAGGTACAGGCTCATTCATGGATCAGCAGGCTAATAGGCTCAAGTTCGATATCGAGATGGTCGGTGATATAGTCATGGAGGCAGGTCCATCAGCAAATATTGCTGGTCGTTGCTCTGTTTTTGCTAAGTCTGACATGATCCATGCACAGCAAAAGGGCATACAGCGTCCTGAAATTCTAAAGGGTCTTTGTGATGCGGTTGTGCGAAACTTCAAAGGCACGATTGTAAAAAGTAGAGAGTTTCATCCAAAAGTGGCTTTTATCGGTGGAGTTGCCGCTAATAAAGGTATCGTTCAGGCAATGCAGTCGCTATTTGAATTGAGTGATGACGAGTTCTTCGTGCCTGAATACTACGCATGGATGAGTGCGATAGGCGCGGGCTTACTGGCTGATAAGGAAAAGAATGCAAAGAGTATAAGCAAAGACGAGATCAAAAAGCTTGGGGAATATGCAGACACCGCAACGAGGGATTTCCCGACCATGCAACCGCTAAATATAGGAAAAGTTGTGCCGCTCAGGGATAGGATAAAACCCTATTCCTTTGAAGGCAGAACTTTACCAATTGATGCGTATCTTGGTATTGATGTAGGTTCTGTCAGCACAAACCTTGTCGTTATAGACGAAAATGGCGATCTCATAATGGAAATCTACGTGCCTACCGAATCCAGACCGATTGATGTTGTCAACGAAAACCTCAAAGTGATAGAGGAGGAGATTGGCGATAAGGTAAAAATAAGAGGTGTCGGTACAACAGGCTCTGGAAGGGAACTTATCGGTGTTCTCACCGGTGCTGATACTATAAATGATGAAATAACAGCCCATAAGACCGGTGCTACCCATGTAGCAGACAAACTTACTGGCAATCGTCCCGACACAATATTTGAGATCGGCGGGCAGGATTCAAAGTATATCAGCATACAAAATGATGTCGTTGTTGATTTTACGATGAACGAGGCATGTGCCGCTGGTACAGGCTCATTCCTTGAAGAGCAGGCAGAAAAACTTGGTATCCAGATCAAAGGCGAATTTGCCGAACTCGCTCTCAGTTCTCAAAAACCGATCAGGCTTGGTGAAAGATGCACCGTCTTTATGGAGAAAGACCTTAATCCATACTTGCAGAGAGGCGCAAAGGTGGAAGACCTTGTAGCTGGACTTGCTTATTCGATAGCCACAAATTACCTCAACAGAATTGTCAGAGGCAGATATATTGGCAACTGCATATTCTTTCAGGGTGGAACTGCATATAATGACTCAGTTGCCGCCGCATTTGCGACAATCCTCGATAAAGAAGTAATTGTCCCACCGCATAATGGTGTTATAGGAGCTATTGGAGCTGCACTGCTGGCTAAAGAGAAAATGGAAGCTGGCTTGGTCGAGGAGCAAAATTATCAAGAACGAATCTCAACATTTAGAGGCTTCGATCTGACAAAAATAGACTATAAGATCAGATCATTTGTATGCCCCGGATGTTCCAACCACTGTGATATACAGGAAGTTAGAATTGAGGATGAGCGCACCTATTGGGGTGATAAATGCTCAGAGCGTTATAGAAAACAGGCGAAAACCGATAAGAAACCTGTTATCCCTGATCTTATAGATTTCAGGCAGGAACTACTATTTGGGAAACATGATGCAAAGGATCGAAAGCTTGATGCCAAAGGTCCCACAATCGGGATCCCAAGAGCAATGTACACTTACGACAGACTCCCATTCTGGGGTGAATTCCTATCACAGCTTGACTTTAACGTTGTCCTTTCCGATACAAGCAACAAAAAAGTTATCAATTACGGCATTGACTCAGTTGTCGCAGAACCATGCTTCCCGCTCAAAGTTGCACATGGTCACACCCGTGATCTACTGGAAAAAGGCGTTGACTATATCTTCATTCCCAACGTCATCAATTCTGAGACCGAGTTTATGGACGTGAATTCGCACATGTGTCCTTGGGGGCAGACGATGACGTTTGTTATAAAACATGCGCCTATAATGGAAGGACATGAGATCAAGCTACTACAACCGACGATCCATTTCAGGGATGGCAGGGAATCTGTCGTTAAAGAGCTTGAAGAATTCGGAAAAGCCTTTGGATTCAACAAGTCAAGGATTCAGAATGCTGTGGATTCCGCATATAAATCTCAGTCGGATTTCCAGCGGAAGCTCGTTGAGGTTGGGCGTGAAGCTCTTAAAATATTGGATGAAAAGGATGAGCTTGGGATCGTTATTGTAGGCAGAACGTATAACATATATGACCCCGGAGTGAATCTTGCGATACCAAGAAAACTGCGCGAATACTATGGTGTTAATGTCGTCCCATTTGATTTCCTGCCAATCGAGGGTATTCAGATAGCTGATGTTAATTCTAATATGTACTGGAACTATGGCAAAAAAATAGTTCAGGCGGCTAAAATAGTTGGAAATCATCCCAACCTTCACATCATATATATTACTAATTTTAAATGTGGTCCCGATTCATATATAAAGCAATATGTTCGCAAAGCCTCAAACGGAAAACCGTTCCTGTCGCTTCAATTTGACGGACACAGCAACGACGCAGGATTCATAACCCGTTGCGAAGCATATCTTGATAGTAAAGGATTTCTCAGATGGTGGAAACGGCAATAAGTAGCAGTATAAAGAAAAAAGAACTTAAAGGCAGAAAACTTTATATCCCGCCGATGGCTTATGAAGGAGCGAAATATGATCCTGAGTCTCCATTGATTGGCGTTGTAGGCGAGATTTTCTGTCGTCTAAACAACTTCAGCAACGAGGACATTATTAAGGTCATTGAAAGCTTAGACGCAGATGGCATTGCTGATATAAGCCCGTTTACGTGCATGAATAGTATAGCATCAGAGGCGGTGACTCGTCACGTTTCCAGAGATCATGAAAACTTGCCAATACGTACTTTCTATTTTGACGACACTCAATCGGATTAGGCTTAGATTTCATGCGGATCCTAATTTAGCATTGTCAAGTTAATATGAGGTTAGAAAATATCAGAAACTTAGAGAAAGTGAAGATATATAGACAGGACATCTGCAAAGCATTGGGCGTTCAATTTACAGAAAATATGATAACAGATGATTTCTTTCCTGCAGGTTTGGTTTTTGGGCAAGAAGGAAATTATCTTGATTTTCAAGGATTAATAAATAGAGGATTTTGCCCTATATGCGGTTATGAGCCAATAGACACTACTCCGTATCATTACCGAAAATTACTTGGCTCAAAAGTAAAGCAAAATCTCTGTGAAGAATGTTATAAGCGAACAAGTCCAGATGTAATGCTTCCCGGCTATACAAGAAGATACTATACTTTAAGAATTGTTCTTTGGCTCATAGGGATTAGCTTATTGGTTGGAGTATTCCTTCTGATTCGAGGTTGTGTAAAGTTTTTTGCGCAACTCCTTGTATTATGAACGTATTTTGGATAGTGCACACTTGGCAATACAATCTGCATACTTAACATGAAATGTCAAATTCTAAGAAAACTTACTATGATGATTACACAATTATAAAAAATTTAACTTATTTGAATCAAAACAGGTTTTTGGTATATGAGTTTAGATAACTATTCGACAGCAAAAGATGAGATCATTGGGCTAACCTCACAAACAGAGAGCATTGTTACCAGTGATCACCATAGGGATTTGCTCAGGACAACTTGCCAAAAGCTATCTGAGAATCGCTTTAACTTGGTGGTTATAGGCCAGTTTAAGCGTGGTAAAACAACATTTATCAATGCAATCCTAGGGCAAGATTTGCTTCCAACTGCAATTATCCCTCTTACATCGATCATCACGGTTTTGAAATATGGTGAAACTTTGAGCATTAGAGTTTTCTTCAATGATAATACAACGAAAGACATTCAATTAGATGAGTTAGCCCTATATATTACCGAAAAGCACAATCCTAAAAACGAAAAAGGGGTTAGCTACGCAGAGATTCTTTACCCATCCATGTATCTGCAAAATGGCGTGCAGATCGTTGATACGCCGGGCATCGCTTCTATACATGAGCATAATACAGAAATAACATATCAGTATTTGCCAAATGCTGATGCCGCGGTATTTCTCGTGAGTGTTGATCCGCCAATCACACAAGCGGAATTTGATTTCTTAAACGACCTGAAAAAAGATATTCCGAAAATATTCTTTATATTGAATAAGATAGACATTGTTAGCGAGCAAGACGGGAAGGAGTCTTTGGAATATACAAAGAAAATCATAGAGAAGGAAGTTGGTCTTGATAACATTACCATATTTCCCCTCTCTGCCAGAGACGCTCTTATGGGAAAACTGCAAGAAGATCAGGGGAAGTTAGATAAAAGCGGGTTATTACCCTTTGAAAGCGCCCTGGAAGAATTCCTTATGAATGAAAAAGGTAATGTGTTATTAAATGTGGCAATTAGCAGAACCCAGGGCGTTATATCACAGGAGATGCTATTCACACAGATTAAACAGAAGTCGCTTCACACGCCATTGAATGAATTAGAAGAAAAAAGAAAAGCATTGACAGATATGTTCTCGAAGATTGAACAGGAGCGAACTGACAGCGCGTATCTCCTTAACGGTGAAATACAAACATTGATTAAGGAAATACTGGAAGTGGACCTGGAAAATTTGAAACACGAGAAAACGACATGGCTTCTTAATGATATAAAGAGGGTATATGAAACACACCGAACAGAAGGTAATAAGGAGTTCGCAAAATCATTGGACGAATATTTGTCTTTGCAGATTAAAGACATATTCAATCAATGGCGTAGTCATGAAGAGAAAGTAATCAGGATGCATCTGGAGAAGGTACTCCAGCGATTTACAGCGAGCATTAATACGATAATCGAGCATATTCTAATCTTTTCGTCAGAATTGTTTAATATTTCTATGGATACCCTTACCGCCAGAGAATCTTTGTCCATAGAGACGGGTTTCTGGTTCAGGCTATACGAGGTACAGGATAGTTTGAGCATAACAATTGACTTTATAACTAATATACTTCCCAAAGGGTTAGCTCATAAGCTAATTTTCAGAAAGGCATGCGAACGCGCTGATATACTTATTGATCAGCACTGTGGTCGCTTACGTTATGATTTTGTAAATCGTATTGAAAAAACTGCCAGAGGTTACAAGTATACGCTTGATCAATCCATTGATGTAATCAAAGAGGATATAAGTTCTATGCTTAAAGTAGCTCAAGACGCCAGACAGAAAACAGCCAAAGAGATTTTAATCTTTGAGGAGGAACTTAATGAAAAAATGCAGCAATTGACGCAACTCAAACAGGATTTTGAAAGTATTCAACAAGGCTTTTTATCTGAATACCAATGACTATCGAAAGGATAAAATTGAAATGAAGAATCAATCGAAAGAAGATGCTTCCACAGACATTTCTAAAAAAACTGCTATGAAGTTTATCGTTTTAATAGGGATAGTCAGCCTTTTTGCCGACATGACTTATGAAGGAGCTCGTAGCATCACAGGACCTTTTCTTGCCATACTTGGAGCGAGTGGCACTGCGGTGGGAATTATTGCAGGATTTGGAGAATTGATCGGGTACGGCTTAAGACTCGTTTCCGGTTACATAAGCGATAAAACAGGAAGATATTGGACAATAACACTTTTGGGGTATTGCATTAACCTTCTGGCAGTTCCTTTATTGGCACTGGCAGGACGCTGGGAAATAGCTGCTGTTTTGATGATCGCAGAGCGAATGGGAAAAGCGATTCGCAATCCTCCCCGAGATGCAATGCTTTCGCATGCTACCAAAAGTGTTGGACGAGGTTGGGGGTTTGGGTTACACGAGGCGCTGGATCAGATAGGCGCAGTTATAGGTCCACTTCTCGTAACCCTGGTTCTTTATTTTAAGAAAGGATACCAAACCAGCTTTGGCATCTTGCTTGTGCCTGCTATCATGGCGTTGAGCGTACTTATAGCAGCGCGACTGCTCTATCCTCGCCCTCGTGACTTTGAGGTGAGTTCAGCTAAGGCAGACAGCAAAGGGTTCCCAAAAGTATTCTGGTTATATCTTGTGAGTGTAGTTTTGATTGCGGCAGGATATGTTGATTTTCCATTAATTGCCTACCATTTCAAAAAGGTCTCTATTGCCTCTGATAACTGGATTCCTGTTTTCTATGCTGTTGCTATGGGAGTTGATGCTCTTGCGGCGCTATTATTTGGCAAACTGTTTGACCGTATAGGCATCTCCATTCTTATTGTTGTTTCTCTGGTGTCATCTCTTTTCGCCCCGTTAGTCTTTTTAGGAGGTTTTCGTCTTGCACTTTTGGGAATGGCAATATGGGGTATTGGCATGGGTGCTCAGGAATCTATTATGAGAGCAGCCGTCGCCAATATGGTTCATGCAAGTAAGAGGGGTTCCGCCTATGGAGTATTTAACGCAGGTTATGGACTGTTTTGGTTCCTTGGCAGTGCGTTGATGGGGGTTCTTTATGATGTATCAATCCCATCTCTCATTGCGTTTTCGGTTGTTATGCAGCTTGCCTCTATCCCATTAATTATATTGGTTAGAAGGAAATTGAGATAGCTGTCATTTTTTGAATAACGTGGTTAGAAAATACAAATAAAAATCAAAGGCGATGAGGTTCGCCTTATAAATACCCGTATTCTGGGTTGATAACCTCTACCAAACAGGTAGAGGTTTTTACTTAAAAGGGAGATTGTATATGGGAGCGGATGTTACTCCAATGATCGTGGGATTGCTGGTAATGATTTCAAGCATGATTTCGCTAAGGGTTGGTCTGTCTGTCGCCATAATAGAGATAATACTGGGAGCAATCGCAGGGAATCTTGGGCTTGAAACAGAAGAATGGATGACGTATCTAGCAAGCTTTGGCGGAATAATATTAACTTTTCTGGCAGGAACTGAGATTGACACCAAACTGATGAAGGCAAAATTCAAAGAAAGCTTCCTTATAGGTTTCTTCTCTTTTTTGGCTCCATTTGTGGGTGTTGCGCTTTATACGTACTTCGTTGCTCATTGGAGCATTAAAGCATCATTAATCGCTGGAGTTGCATTATCTACAACTTCTCTTGCTGTGGTTTATTCTGTATTGGTAGAAACAGGTTTGTCAAAGACAGAGATCGGCAAGCTACTAATGGCAGCAACCTTTATAACTGACATGGGAACTGCGCTTGCATTGAGCATACTTTTTGTCAAACCAACGCTTTATACAGCAATCTTTATATCTGCTTCACTAAACGTGATATATTTTGCTGATAAACTATCACACTACGTTTTCACCAATCCAAGATGGAAAAATAAGATCATCGAACCTGAGTTAAAGTATATATTCATGCTTCTTCTCGTCTTTATGTATTTCGCTAATCTGGGTGATGGTCATGCAGTATTACCCGCATTTGTATTAGGTTTGCTAATGTCAAGGCATTTTACAGAAACATCAGAATCCAAAGTTGTAAGGAATAGGTTGAGAACAGTCGCTTATGCAATAATAACGCCGATCTTCTTTATTGTTGGTGGATTAAGGGTTTCTCTGCCTATGATCCTTTCTGCATTTGGGCTTTTCGGCATACTTTTTGGAGTGAAGATATTGACAAAGTTTGGCGGGGTCTATTTTCTTGCAAAGAAATACATACCCAACGGGAGTATGTATACAACACTTTTAATGAGTACCGGTTTAACTTTTGGAACCATATCAAGTGTTTTTGGGTTAAACTCAGGATATATAGATCTGGTGCAGTATTCAATTCTGATCGGAGTCGTTTTGGCAAGTGCGGTTATACCAACATTTATAGCTCAAAAATGGTTTATGCCTGTTGAGGAAGAGGATTTAGTGGAGTTAAACAATAATGGGGAAGGGTCTTAGGATGATAAATACCTATCACAGTTTACTACTATTTGGAGGTTATTATGTCAATCCGGATTATAGCTTTAGCAATATCATTGCCAATTATTCTTACGGTTTTGAGTTTTATCATTTCAAGAAACAAAGCGTTTATTACCGGACCCGTTCATGAATTGTCAGGAAAACGACCTCGTTGGGTAATATGGCTAGTGTTCGGCATAGGATGGATATTAATAGTTCTTTCTTTTATTGTTTTGGCTAATTTAAGAAAATAAGCAAGTTGTGGAGATTTCCTTACACACTATCTTCAACAGTGGCCGACGTATTAGAAAGGAAGGTAAAACATGGACGCAAGGAATAAAGACTATCCCTTGCCTGAATCGCATACTGTAATTGTGGATGGCACAGAGCCTGTGGTTGAGATCACACCGGATTTGGAGAAACTGCGCGTATATAAGCAGACCAAGTTGGCGTTGGCAGGACAGTTGCGAATTTTGTGCGAGGCGTTGAAGGCACTCGGTCGGGAACATGGGGAGCAGCAGTGTTCGGAACTGATGGTAAAACTTGCTGAAGACCGCTTCACCCTGGCGGTAGTTGGTCAGTTTAAGCGCGGCAAGAGTTCGCTCATGAATGCAATCATTGGACGTGAACTCTTACCCACCGGCGTGCTTCCCCTTACCTCCGCCATCACAGTGCTCAAGTATGGTCCAACGGAGCGTCTGGAGGTTTGTCGTGAAAACTCGATTTTCCCGAATGAATTGCCGGTCTCTGCGCTTCCTGACTATGTAACCGAAAAAGGCAATCCCGCAAATGAAAAGAAGGTAAAGACCGTCAGCGTGGAATTGCCAGTGCCATTCCTGCGATGCGGGATAGAATTTGTGGACACGCCGGGTGTTGGATCTGCCATCACGGCTAACACGGCGACCACATACGATTTCCTGCCCAAATGCGATGCTGTGCTTTTTGTGACCAGCGTAGACACGCCGATGACAAGCATTGAATTGGATTTCCTAAAGGAAGTTCAAGAATATGTTGACAAGATTTTCTTCGTGGTCAATAAGATCGATCTAATGACAGATAACGAGCAAAGAGAAATACTTGGATTTGTGGTCGAAACAATCCGTTCACAAATTGAATATAATAATGTGAAAATTTTCCCGATCTCCGCCCGGTTGGGTATTGATGCCAGAACATCCGGTGATCCTGTTCTCTATGAGCAGAGCGGACTCAAAGTCCTTGAAGAGGCTTTGGCTTCCTTTCTTTCCGAGGAGAAGTCGACCGCCTTCCTCGCCGCAGTGGCTCACAAGGCGTTGCGAGTGTTGGATGAAGAAGCCGGACAAGGCGCTTTCGGAGAGTCAGCTTTACAGGCACTCGTCAGAGCTAGGCAAAGAGAAAGATCCGTCACGTTCAAACGTGATCCTTATGCTGCTATCGTGGAGGCAACGAGTGTGCGGGCGAAACTTAAATTACTGCACGAGGGCATTCTTAATGGACAAACAGCAGGGATGGTGGACACTGAGGACACGGCGATTATTACGGTGCAAACTAAGTCTGCAACTGAAAACGCAGTGGCAACACCAACGCTTGCAGTAGCTGATATAGAGGCTGGTTTACAGACAAGGGGTTGTCCAGTTTGCCAGCACATAACGAAATATGCCTCTGACTTCTTTGCCCATTTGCAATATCAGATCAGCATCGAGGAACGGGCGCAGTCTGAGCTTACAGCGGAACTGGGATTCTGTCCGCTTCACACTTGGCAGTTGCTGGCATTGTCCTCCCCTCATGGCGTATCTGTCGGGTATGCGCAACTGGTGGAACAGATTGCCCATCGCCTCAAGGAGATCACAATTGCGAACTCAAGAGGGGATGCGGTGCAACGGTTGGTGCGCAACTCTCGGAACTGCCGCATTTGTGGACTGCTCCGGACAGCTGAAGAAGAATATGTCCAAAGGCTTGCCAAAATGATCGGTGAACCCAATGGTAGAAGCCAATATCGCAGATCTCAGGGAGTCTGCCTCTGGCATCTGGGTATGCTCATAGATGCTACCGATCATGAGGGAAACCGAGAGTTCCTTATCTCCCATGCTGTTCAACGCTTTGAGGAGGACGCAGAAGACATGCGGAGTTATGCCATGAAACACGAGGCTATACGCCGTGCATTACAAAACCGCAACGAAAAGGATGCCTGGCTACGGGCTATTATACGTATCGTGGGCGGTCAAAGTGTGTGCATGCCTTGGGCGGGAGACGGAGAGATATAATGAAAACAGACTGGTGGCAATTAAAAGCTCAGGATGCAATTAAAGAGATGGCGACTGATCTGATAACCGGACTCTCAGATCAGGAAGCTAAAGCCAGACTAGATAAATATGGACTGAATCAGCTAAAAGAGAAAAAAACACACAGCCTATGGGTCATATTTTTAGGGCAATTCAAGGATTTCATTATTTGGGTTTTGATCGTCGCAGCATTGATTTCTGGTTTTCTACAAGAGTGGGTTGATGCCCTTGCAATAATAGCGATTGTTATCCTAAATGCGATCATGGGTTTCGTTCAGGAATACCGTGCAGAAAAAGCCCTCACCACTTTAAAAAAATTAGCCAGTCCAAACTCAAAAGTCATCCGTCAAGGGGATCACAAAATAATTCCATCATCTGAACTTGTCCCTGGTGATATAATTGAATTAGAGGCTGGAGATCACGTGCCGGCTGACAGCAGGCTTGTTTCTGTGACAGCGCATTTCACTACTCAGGAAGCCAGTCTTACAGGAGAGTCAAATCCGGTTATAAAAACAGCGTATTCCCTAGACGAAAAGGATGTCCCTTTAGCTGATAGGGCAAATATAGTTTATATGGGAACTTCTGTTACTTCAGGTAAAGCGAAGGCATTAGTTGTTGAAACTGGTATGCAAACGGAACTGGGTAGAATAGCAGATATGATCCAGGAAATTGAACAGGAAGTCACTCCTTTGCAGAGGAAATTGGAACAGTTTGGAAAACGAATAGTACTTCTCTCTTTTGTGCTTGTGGCACTGGTGTTTCTATTGAGCGTTTTACGTGGTGGAAAGATCCTAGATGTGTTTCTCATGGCAGTAAGTTTGGCTGTAGCTGCTATACCAGAAGGGCTTCCTGCAGTAGTGACCATTGCTTTGACTTTAGGTGTCCAAAAGATGGTCAAGCGACACGCTTTGATTAGAAAACTACCATCAGTTGAAACATTGGGTTCCACAACGGTAATATGCTCTGACAAAACAGGCACCCTGACCAAGAACGAGATGACTATACAGGCAATCTTTACTGATGGAAACGTTTTCAAAGTGACAGGGATAGGATATGAACCCAATGGAGAATTTTTACATGATGAAAAACCAATTAATCCAGATGAATATCCAGGTTTGCATAAGACCTTACTGTGCGGCGCACTATGTAATAGCTCACAGTTGGTGAAAAATGATGATACTTATAGGATAATTGGAGATCCAACCGAAGGAGCTATTTTGACCTGCGCAGCCAAGATGGATCTATGGAAGGATGCTCTTGAGGAGAAATTTCCTTTTGTTGATGAGATCCCTTTTGATTCTGAACGAAAAATGATGACCGTCATTCGAGAGGACAAAAGTAATCTTGTGGCTTTCACAAAAGGCGCGCCTGATGTATTGTTAAATAACTGTATTAGTATTGAAGAAAAAGGTGTCATTAAGGAATTAACTGACAAAGATAGAAAGGTTATACTCCAGGCAAATAACGATTTAGCTGATCAGGCACTGCGAGTATTGGCAGTTGCCTATAGAACCCTAAACGGAGATTCTAATATATCTGATTCGGATTTGATCGAGAAGGATCTCTCTTTTGTAGGATTGGTTGCTATGATTGATCCACCAAGAGAAGAGGTTAGAGAAGCAATCAAAATGTGTAAAACCGCTGGTATTAAGACGGTGATGATCACTGGTGATCATAAAAATACAGCGGCCGCTATCGCCCGAGATTTAGGATTTTTTGAGCAAAATTCTCTGGCGATAACCGGAGCTGAATTAGATAAGTTAGATGATGATGAGTTTACCAGAGAGATAGAAATAATTCCTGTCTATGCCCGTGTTTCTCCCGAAAATAAATTAAGGATTGTGCGATCATGGAGAAAGAAAGGAGAAATCGTGGCAATGACTGGTGATGGGATCAATGATGCACCGGCAGTAAAAGAAGCGGATATAGGCATCGCTATGGGTAGAACCGGAACCGATGTTACCAAGGAAGTCTCCGATATGGTGATAACTGATGATAACTTTGCCTCGATTGTAGCAGCAATTGAAGAGGGACGAGGTATTTACGAAAACATCAAGAAATTCATCCACTACCTTCTTTCCTGCAACGTTGGCGAGATATTAGTAATGTTTGTTGCTTCATTGACAGGGATGCCCGTGCCTTTATTAGCTGTTCAGATTCTATGGATTAATCTCGTGACCGATGGACTACCTGCTCTTGCCTTGGGTATTGATCCAATCGACCCAAATATTATGCAACGTCCTCGGCGTGACCCTAGTGAACCAGTAGTAACAAAACAGGGCGGATTAGTAATATTGGTTCAGGGCACTTTTATTGCTCTTTGCACCTTATTTGCCTTCGGTTTTGTTCTGGTTACAAAGGGAACTGGTTTGTTCGCCAAAGGAGAAAGTATTGGACTTGGACAGGCAAGGACTGCGGCATTCGTAGTATTAGTTTGCTCAGAGCTTTTCCGTTCCTTCAGTTTCAGAAGTATGACGGAATCCGTCTTTAAGGTGGGATTCTTTGCGAATATGAAATTGATTTATGCAGTCTTGTTATCGTTCCTTTTACAAATGTCAATTGTCTATATACCATTTCTCCAAACGATATTCAAGACTGAACCACTTGGAGTTACTACTTGGGTTCTGATGGTTGTTCTCTCATCTCTTCCATTCTGGTCAATGGAATTTATGAAAGCAATAACAAAGAATTGGAAATCGGGTTAAAACTAGAAAGGAAAAACCTGATTAATGAAGCATTGAACGATATAAAAGCAGGACTAAAATGTAATATCTAGATTCTGGAATGTATCCGAGAAATAAAATAAGGCGATGGAGGAAGATTAATATGAAAATACAATCTCTCAAAGCAAGGGAAGTGCTCGATTCAAGAGGCAACCCAACTGTAGAAGTTGACTTGAAAACTGAAAATGGAATATTTCGAGGCATGGCTCCCAGCGGAGCAAGCGCCGGGCAGCATGAAGCTATCGAGCTAAGGGATGGAGATAATGCCAGATACTTGGGCAAAGGAACCCTGAAGGCTGTCTCAAACATAAATAACATCATTGCTCCAACTATCATAGGAATGGATTGCACAAATCAAAAAGAGATTGATAACAATATGCAAGAGCTTGATGGCACCAATAATAAATCAAAGCTTGGCGCAAATGCAATACTTCCTGTTTCAATGGCGGTAACAAAAGCAGGTGCGGCAGCGAGAAGTATTCCCCTATATACATACATTGGCGAACTGTATGGTGTCGAGTCAAATACGCTCCCAATGCCTATGTGCAATGTAATAAATGGAGGGAAACACGCAGGACAGGAAAACTCTATACAAGAACACATGCTTATACCTTCAGGCGCTACTACCTTTGCAGAAGGTATACGTATGATAAGCGAATCATATCACCATTTGGGAAGGCTATTAAAAAAGAAATACGGTGCTCCAGCCACGCTTATAGGTGATGAAGGTGGGTTTGCACCACCGCAAATAGAAGATGTGAGAGATCGGCTTAACCTAATGCTTGAAGCAGTGAATAACGCCGGATATGAGGGAAAAATAAAAATTGCGCTCGATCCTGCATCAAGCGAGTTCTTCTATGATGGAACATACAAAATTGGAAGCACATCATATTCAGGAAAAGAGCTAGTGGAATTCTATGCAAACCTCTGTGATAACTTTCCAATAATAAGCATAGAGGATGGTCACGCAGAAGACGACTGGGCTTCATGGACAGAAATGACAAGGAAGTTAGGGGGAAAAATCCAGATTGTTGGAGATGACATATTTGTGACAAATACTGAGCGCATAAATAAGGGCATTAGGCTTAAATGCGCAAATTCTGTGCTAATAAAGCTAAACCAGATAGGCACAGTGACAGAAACCTTGGAAGCAATAGAATTGGCACACAAAAACAATTGGACAGCAGTCGTCTCTCATAGAAGCGGGGAGACAGAAGATAGTTTTATTGCAGACCTTGTAGTTGGCACTAACGCTGGACAGATTAAGACAGGATCACCAGTAAGAAGCGACCGAAATGCAAAGTACAACCAACTCATAAGAATAGAAGAAGAATTAGGCAATAGAGCAAGACTGCATAAAATGTAATAACAGATGCTTACAAAGGACTATCGGCAGTAAGAACTGCCTAGAGCTCATATGAGGCACTCAAGCAGATAGAGAAACTTGCAGATATATTAAGCTTGGAAGGTGAAACTTATGATACACGCAGAATGATATTTGCACGCCTATTGGGACTTGGGGAGGATTTTGGAGATGTGCAACCCCAAAAACTGAGAGGATATGGTAAAGTTTCAACAAAACTTGCTCAGGTCTTGGAGCCTTGGTTGGAGCAATTCAATATTCTAATAAAGTCGATGTTGAAAAGCTTATAGGTGATCCCATAGCAAAAGGGTAGAAAACAACGATCCGTTATACTAATTGCAATAAAAAGGTGTTTTAAGCATTATTTTGCATATTTTATGGATAATTTATCAACCCTTTATTTCAATCTGTTATAGATAAATTAAGGGTCGTTTCTTTGGCAATTGATCACAGAAATATAATGTTTATAGGGGTTAATTTGACGGATCGTTGGATATTTTTCCTTTGCTATGGGATCACCTTATAGGACTCCGGTAAGGAAAAATACGAATCATGATCAATAATAAGCAAGGCGTTTTTCCCATGAATTTTCACAGCATACTATTTAAAAATGAAGACAGTATAACAGAAGAAAAACATGAAGCGCCTGTCTTTTTCGTTGATTTAAATCTTGATCAAATTATAGACGCCATCACAATTGGTAAACAGGAATATAATTTAAAACCGTTTTTCTACTCTTCATTAAACGATATCGACGCAATTGAATATCGTCATGAGATAATGCAGGACCTTGAAGATAAAGCCCTGTTTGAAAATATAAAATCTTTTGCGCAAAAAATGCGCACAATGCGCGAGCATCTTGCCCAAGCAGACAAGCTTCACTACAAATATCAGAAGGAAAGCTGGTTTTTGGACGCGGTAGAAATTTATTGTGATGCCGTCAACTGCCTAGTGCATAATCTAGACATTGCAGATTTAAAATCACGGGGCTTTTTGGCCTTCCATGAATATTTGCGGAACTATGCCAATTCCGACGGTTTTACGTTGCTTCTAACGGAAACGAAAAAGATTAAAGCCGATCTGTCCACCATAAAATATTGGCTGATCATAAGGGATAACAGCGTCACTGTTCGCAAATATGGATCTGAAATTGATTATAGCGCTGATGTGGAGGAAACATTCGAGAAATTCAAACAGGGAGCAGTGAAAGATTACAGGGCTGAATTTTCCGACCGGACGGAAATGAACCATGTTGAGGCGAAGATACTGGATTTCGTGGCTCAATTGTATCCAGACATATTTTTAAATCTTGACGATTATTACAGGAAAAACGCAAATTATCTTGATGAGACGATAGGTATCTTTGACCGAGAAATACAATTCTACATCGCCTATTTAGAGTATGTCACACTATTCAAACGGGTGGGTTTGAAATTTTGCTATCCACAAATTTTCAATAAAGACAAGGAAGTCTATGATTATGAAGCATTTGATTTAGCCCTTGCCTATAAACTCATTATGGAAAAATCATCTGTTGTCTGCAATGATTTCTACCTGAAAGACATGGAACGTATATTTGTAGTATCCGGTCCGAATCAGGGCGGTAAAACAACCTTCGCCCGCGCCTTCGGACAGTTGCATTATCTGGCCAGTATAGGCTGTCCCGTCCCGGGTAGGGAAGCACAACTCTTTCTGTGCGATAATCTCTTTACGCATTTTGAGAAGGAAGAAAATATCAAAGACCTCCGTGGCAAGCTGGAGGACGACCTGGTCAGAATTTACAATATTCTTACTCAAGCCACATCAAATAGTGTTGTCATAATAAATGAGATTCTCACCTCCACAACGTTGAAAGACGCGGTTTTTTTAAGCAAAAAGGTAATGGAAAAAATAATACAATTGGATTTGCTATGTGTTTGGGTAACATTCGTAGATGAATTAGCTTCGTTCAGCGAGAAAACCGTAAGTATGGTAAGCACGGTAGTTCCCGAAAATCCGGCATTGCGAACATATAAAATTGTAAGAAGACCTGCTGACGGAGTTTCATACGCCATATCAATTGCCGAAAAGTACCGGCTCACTTATGATCGTTTAAAGGAGCGTATAAAATCATGAAGGCTTTTCTCATGTATAAAGATCGTGATTTTGACCTCCAGCGGAGATTACCGCTGAATAAACAAGCACTGACACAGGACCTGGGATTAGACACGCTGTTCAACGCCATGTCACTCGGTGACAAATTCTTATTTGAAGTGGCAGAGAAAGCTGTTTTGACCGGACTGAATGATGATCTGGAAACAATATTATATCGCCAGCATATTCTAATGGATTGCCTGAAAAACTCTTCCATTGTCAGAAATATTTACGATATAGCCATAGAATCAATTGAAAGCAGGAAAAAGTCTTGGGGCTATTTTAGCAAATACCTCCCTGCGGTACTGAGTGGTTCGATAGAGGTGTTGCAGATACTTGTGGACATGCTCAAAAAACTAAAGAATATCGCCGATGAACACAACGATAAATTTGAGTCAGAGGGCTTTACAGCTTTTTTCTCGATGCTCAAGAGAGAGCTTAGCGACGAATATTTTGCCAGTGTCCAAAATCATTTAATCGAACTGAAATTCCCCAATGGGGTTTTAATCAGTGCTGCATTGGGAAAAGGGAATAAAGGCACCAATTATATACTCCGTAAATCACAAGACAAAAAACAGAGTTGGATAAAGAGGATATTCACAAAACCTCCCGGTTACACCTTTTATATCAGTGATCGAGATGAAAGCGGCGCTAAGGCTCTGTCGGAATTACACGACAGAGGGATCAACCTTGTTGCCAATGCCCTAGCCCAGTCTGCGGATCATATTGTTAGTTTTTTTTCCATGTTGCGGACAGAATTGGCTTTCTACGTTGGTTGTTTGAACTTACATGGGCGACTTGCCCAAAAGGGGGAGCCAATGTCCTTTCCCTTGCCCATAGCTCCCGGCGAACGCAAACATTCTTTTAATGGATTATACGATGTCTGTCTGGCTTTAAGTCTGGAACAAAGAGTTGTGGGCAATGATGTGAATGCTGACAATAAAGACCTTATGATAATTACAGGCGCCAATCAGGGTGGTAAAACGACTTTTTTGCGAAGCATCGGTTTGTCCCAATTGATGATGCAATGCGGTATGTTTGCGCCGGCCGAGTCTTTCTCTTCTAATGTCTGCGATGGCCTTTTCTCGCACTACAAACGAGAAGAAGACACCACCATGAAAAGCGGGAAACTTGATGAGGAACTCAGCAGAATGAGCAATATCGTAGACAATATAACATCCAATTCCATGTTGCTGTTTAATGAATCATTTGCCGCGACAAACGAAAGAGAAGGCTCGGAGATTGCAGGGCAAATAACGAGCGCATTATTGGAAAAGCGCATCAAAGTTTTCTTTGTTACGCATTTATATGAGTTTGCGCATGGTTTTTATGACAAAAAAATGGAAAACGTCATTTTCCTGCGGGCTGAAAGGCAAAGCGACGGAAAGCGAACTTTTAAATTAATAGAAGGCGAACCACTGCAAACTAGCTATGGCGAAGATTTGTATAATAGGATATTTGGCAATGCCTGCTAAGTTTTGGCGTAAATGTCATCTGCATCCCGGATGTCGTGATTCGGACGGTGACAATGGACAGCAGAACTGCACAATGAGTTCTCTATCATACCCTTATTTCAGGGCAAAGATCGTGCTAAATTTCAGACTTTGCCTTTAGCTCAGTATCCACAAACGTTTGAGCCTGCTTTCCACCATGAAAAATTGCATACAATATATATTATATGCAATTTCTCTGTCTGTTAAGGTAATGCTTTTGAGTCCGAAATTCAGTGAAAAAAGTGCTGTAAACCAGACCACATAAGGCTTTAACCCTAAGTGTGAAATTTCTTGCGATCCTTACTTTCCGCTATCTTATTGCCTATTATCGCAGCCACAGTTCCGTTACCTACAAAATCAATGGTGATAGGCTCTGGTATCAAGATCGTTGGTTTTTGTCCGTTTACTAACATCCCTTATTGCATCACATCGCAGCTACAGTCCTGCCACCCTTAATTCGGGGTAGTTTTTTAATGATCCACGGATCGTTGTTTTTTTCTCCTTTTCTACCCCAAACTCCCTACAGTGTATCATTACAAAGATTCGCTCGTAACGAAAATTGCTGTTTTCGACAATTACCCACTTCTTGTTGAGTTTAGTCACTTAAATGTATCCTGATATTAAGATAATTTTCCAGTTGATATGGGAAAACGTAAAAACGTACCAAACTGCCTTAAGAAATACAGAAAGGCGAGAGGATTCCAGCAGAAAGACGTAGCGAAGATACTCGGGCTCAAATGCACCAGCATGATCTCACGATGGGAGAAAGGGTTTTGCCTGCCAAGCGCTGTCAATCTCTTTAAGCTTGCTGTGCTTTATCGCACGATAGCAGACTCCCTTTTCATCGATTTACTAAAAACACTAAAGGTTGAAATAAACAAAAGAGAAGAAAAAGTTTCCAAAAGACTATGTTTTACATTAAAAGGCAAATGAGCGACAGCGAATGGTATTGGATAAACAAGACTGTTATCAAGGATTACGTGCAGAAGGTAGGCGCTGTCGGCATAACTATATACAACCTTCTTGCAGCGATGGCTGATGGCGATCAGAAATGCTTCCCTTCGCAGAAATACATCGCTGATTCGCTCGGTTACTCAAGGTCGTACATAAACAAGGTGATAAAGGTGCTCGAAGGGCATGGTCTCATTAGCGTAGAAAAGAAAAGCAGGTCCATTCAGGTCTACCACTTGCTCAAGGTAGGACGTAGGACAGAGGTTCCTCCAGAGACACCAGGTTCACCAGAGGAGACTGACGTGTCAACTATGGTGAACTCAGGTGTTAACCAGGGTGACACTAACGATAATAATATAACAAGAAATATTAACAATACCGATACCGGGGATAATGATAAAAAAGAACACGAAGAGGAATTCGTGCCTCAAAGCAGGGAAGAGCTATTGGCTCTGGACGTAGCGAAAGCCCTAAACGATCACAGCAGCTTAACTCTGTATCTCTCTTATGCGAAACGTTTCCCCGAGTCCATGTTAAGGGGTGTACTGGGCGAGGTGATGGAGATACCTGACGAGAAGATAAGAAAGAGCAGAGCTGCATTGTTTAACCACATAATACACAGGTATGCCCAAAACAATGAAGATCATCGGGATTAATCCCGGCACAAGATACATCGGGTTCGCCATATTTCACGGCTCAGAGCTGAGGGATTGGGGGGTGAAGAACATCGAAGGCAGATGGTCAAAAGATAAGCTGAAAAAAGCCACGTCGGCCATTTCAGATATGATAGGACAAAATGAGTCCAATGTCCTATCAATAAAGAAACTTAATCTATCGAGGTCATCTGCCAGCCTTAGAGGACTGGTCAACAAGATAAAGGAGGTCTCGAGAAGAAAGGGCATGAAAATACGTGAATACGGCATAGACGACATGAAAGCCTTCTTTTATTCAGGGAGGATAAACAAAAAGCAGTTGGCAGAGATGATCACTTCAGAGTACCCGGTTCTGTCCTACGAACTGGAAAAAGAGAAGGCTATCATCAACCCATACTACGTCAGAATGTTTGAGGCAGTGGCGCTTGGCTCGATATGCTTCAGCCATCTGGATAGGCGCAGATAAATAAAACTATGTCAAAACACAATGTAAAAATACTCGCCATTGACCCGGGGACAAAGGAGATGGGCGTTGCTCTTTTTGACAGTGAGAGACTCATCTATCACGGGGTCAGTATCATCAAAGAGGGATCACCTCACGAGAAGTTGAGGGAAGGGAAAAAGATAATACTCAGGCTGCACTAGCCAGCAACATATTGTACAGAATTGTGAATCTTGATGTGATAAAATTTGCCATTTCACGGTTTTACTGATATATGTTATAATTTCCACCCACAATTGAAGAATCCATAAGGAAATTATAGATATATATTCCAAACATCAGGAGGCGAAACTGTGAATGCAATTCAGAAGTATGAATTAATACGCCCAATACTAAAAAAGGAGAAAAACCCTAATCAGGTTAGCAAAGAAAAAAACATTCCACTAATCACCATCTATCGTTACCTTAAAAAGTTCCGAAAAGGTAACGGAAATATGGAAAGCCTTACAGACAAATCCCATGCCATCCATGGTCATTCCAAATGGATCACACGAAAGGACAAGGATAAAATAGTCCAATATAAGCTTCAGCATCCACATCTGAGTTCTCGGCAAATTGCCAAAGCGCTAACCGATGAAGGTATTCTGCCGATCAACTATCATTCTGTCTCAGATGTACTTGATAATCGTGGTTTGATCACCCCCTTTTTATCGACAAGTCGTCTGAAATAAAAGACTTGAGCCAGCCTGAAAAAGTATCTCACCTATTGTCACTAAAAGAGCAAGAGACATCAGTTGTGGCTATCAGTGAACAATATGATGTGCCACGTTCCACTTTCTATCATTGGTTATCCCGCTATGATGAATATCATACATACGAGAATCGCTCTACGGCACCGCATAAGACTCATGGGAAAATCACCGAAGAGGTAAAAGCTGCTGTGCTGGAGAAGCATCGCAAAAATCCTCGTCTTGGGAGTTGGCGTCTTTCTCTTTTCGAGTATGAAGGGATAGAGATTAGTCATGAAAGCATCCGGCTTACCCTTATGGAAGCTAGATATATCAAGCTTCCACCAAAGTATCTATACCATCTTACGCACCCTTACCAAATATGGTTCATTGACCATATGCACTTGAGAACACTACCTAACGGGCAGAAGGTCTATAGTCTGATCGTATTGGATGGTTTCACACGGTTTATGTTGACCGATGAGATATGCCTATCCAAAACAGCTCGTGACGCATGCCTGATCCTGCTTCGTGCGTTTGCTCATTGGGGATTACCCGAAGAGATAGTCAGCGACAATGAAAAATCGTTTACATCGCTTCTGTATCGTCTACTGATGGGTGTGCTTAGGGTAAAGGTAAGTTATATTACTCCGGGTCATCCATGGGAGAATCCTTATGCTGAATCCTTCATTGGCACGCTCCGTGCGTATTTTCATCCACACATACAATACCAGAAGACTGTTGCTGGGATCCAGAGAGTATATACGAATAAGACTGACTATTACAATCATCGCGTGCATTGGGAGTTCCGTAAAGACGAAGTGAAAACCCCGTTTGGCAAGCTGGGAGACATCAGAGGACGTCCCATGCCGGATGATTTCGAACTGAAGATGCTGGCAACAGGAAAACGGTTCAAACGCACGGTTGATGGTCAAGGGATGATATCTTGGAAACGCTATCGTGTATATGTGAAAGTTGAACTGAAGAAAGAGAAGATAGAGATTCGTGAATTCTTCGATTCGCTGGTGGTTGTGTATCATAGCGGAACGGTAGTATCTTATGAGTGTAGCCATGAACGAAGCGAGGTTTCATCAATCTTCAATACGCCAGTATTTCATGATCATCCGGGGATTGAATCTTCAAAACAGCTAGAGCTTTTCGACCTATCACAGTTCCAGTTACGTTATGTGAGTCGCCGTCCTCCGAACCATAAACATCCTGCGGGAAGTGCTACTCAACTTATGATAGAGGGTTTGGATTAGGGCATACATTACTAAAATTGTTTGTGAAAACGAACGTTTATTTCCATGAAAATGTGGGAAGAATACTTTCGCTTTCTTCCTGCATCATCTGTTGAATGAAAGGGAAAATCAAGGTTTTCTTCACACAGAGGGAAAACCATACAAGGAGAGCAGAATGAAAACAGTGGCTTACATCAGAGTTTCTAAAGATACCCAAGACGTAAATAATCAAAGACTGGCTATCCTTCAGTTTGCCCAAAAGGAAAGAATCCAGGTGGATGGATTTATGGAAGTGACTATTTCCTCTCGGAAATCTATCAAAGAGAGGAAGATTGACATGCTCCTGGATCAACTCTTTGAAGGAGATACGCTCATTGTTAGTGAACTGAGTCGCATAGGAAGGTCTGTAGGTGAGATTATTACTATCGTGGATACGCTAGTCAAGAAGCAGACCCGCTTTTTGGCGGTCAAAGAAGGGATTCGTCTGGATGGTTCTCAGGATAGTGATGATATCCAAACAAAGGTAATGGTAACACTATTCGGGTTGTTCGCTGAGATTGAGCGTAAGCTTATTTCTATGCGGACCAAGGAAGCACTTGCTAAAGCTAAAGCTGATGGCAAAAAACTCGGAAGACCCAAAGGGATATTAGGTAAATCCAGGCTGGACAATCAAAGAGAGGAAATCATACGACTATTGGCTTTGAGCGTGCCCAAGACCATTATTGCCAGAATAACTGGAGTAGAAAGGTCAACTATCTATCATTTTATCAAATCGAGGGGTTTGAGCTAATGGCAAATTTTATCACATCAAGATTCACAATTCTGTACAATATGTTGCTTGCTAATGCACTCAGGCTGATCAAGGACTTAAAGCCCAACATTCTGGTCGTTGAAAGATCATTCTTTATCAACAACAAGACAGCCGCGTTATTGCATGTCTTTATTAATGAGATCAAAGCCATTGGGAAGAGAAAGGGGCTAAAGGTCATAAGCTATGCCCCCGCTACTGTCAGGAAGTTTATCTGTGGGAATGGCAGAACGGGCAAGAAGACTTTAAGTGAAGTGATTGTCTCAAAGTTTCCTGAACTTAGGGTTTATCTCACACAGGACAGGGCGTGGAAGGAAAGATACCACCAGAATATGTTTGATGCTGTTGCATTAGCCTTGATGGCTTTATTTTCACTGGATGATAGGCGCTAGATAAAAAGGTTAGTCCAGCTAATTATATTGTTCGTTCAAATTTCATGGGAAAGCGTAAGTATCTCTTCATAGAGAGCGGCAAAGCATCGGAAGCCAGAAGAAATGAGTTCATCAAGTTCGGGTTTGACACTCGATATCAATCCCATTTTCTTTGCCTCAAGAAGCATGATTAATGTACTTAGAATATTGATCCCTCGTCTTTTGGCTTCGTTCATCGCCCTTATTTCATCTACAAGCAGATAGAAATCCAGTTCCTTTGCCAGAGCGATAGCTTCGCTCTCCCCTTCGCCAAATCTGCGCTTCAGAATAGAAACAACGCCTTTATCACTTGGTTCTTTCACTTCTACCCATACAGAGATGCTATCTTCCAACTCACTATTCCCGGGTTTTCCCGAACCGTCTATAACTATTTCCCTATATACAGCCGGAGGAATGATGATATGTGAATATACGTCCTTTATTAAATGCAGTTTTCCCGCCCTGGCGCAGCTTATAATGGGTGAGCTGTCAGCTACGACCTTCAAATCAGTCCTCTCTCTTTCGCTTGTCTTTCAAGTTCTTCTGGGGGGAAGTTCGCCATGGGAATGTCATAGTCTGACATCAGTTCCATAAAATCCCACCTTGTCATTCCTAATATTTCAGCTGCTTTTCCGGAAGATAGTTTCCTCTTTTTCACGAGATCCAAAACGCTCAATTTCCTAACAGAGCTTTTAAGTTCCTCTTCTCCATAGAGTTCAACAACCTCTTCTGGAAATTCTATACTTACCGCTTTCAATGTGCTCACCTCTCACGAATTTAACAGTATGAAAAAAAAGATTACTCAATAATTATACTGTTATCCATCCGACATGAGCAAGCCTTATTTTCAAAAATCTCTGGACTGAAATCTGGACGCCTTGAATTTGCGGTCTCTCATCCTTTGCAGGAATGAGTATCCCCTTAGAGAGGTGTCCAGCTCTCAGTCTGGAAGAAAACACCGGTATTCTGGGTTGAGCATGAGGTAGTATTGGGGAGAAAAACAACGATCTTGATCGAATGGTTACGATGTATCATTTCAGTAATCCGCATAGTATCTAAACACTAAGCTATTCATAAGGGTATAAAGCCAACCACTAACTCAGTCCAAAGCACATGACTTTTTAGGCAATTTCCCACTGCTTGTTCAGTCTAGTGCCTTCGATATATCCTGATATAAAGATAAGTCTTTCCAGACATTTCCTGACTTACCGTAAGATTAGACGCCCCATAATTAGATATTATGCAGAGCAGACGAAACCCAAGCCAATACGATAAGCACAATAAAATCAACAGTTCAATATAACCAGCACTTTTACAAAAAAACACTGAAATGGTTATGCCGAGATTATGCGGTTTCACCCATTTTTTCGGCATAGCACAGCTACGATTCTGCCAATTTCTGCACGAAAATGGCGTAATAAAGGAGGTGATCAGCCGTATTTAGACATCAACCACGATGTCATCTGCTATTTCAATTCCAGAAGAAGCTAGATTTTTAACATCAAACACTGAGGAGATCAACAATGGTCCGCGCTAACATCAACTTTATATGGCAGGAAGCGGGCAAATCCCCCCGCACCTTCTTCCACTTCTGGCTGGACGACCAGTCACCATCCGGCTTGAGAGATCGTTTCAATCTCCTGAGCTTCGCTGAGAACGACTGGACGCCGGAGAACTTCGCCAGATGGGTGAGGGAAAACTACAAACAGGAGCCTATGGACTTAGGACTGGGGGGACAGCCAAGGATCTATTACACGAATGGCTTCGTCACTCACTACAGCTACGTTTTCGAGATCGGAGAGGAGAGAGCTTTAGTCTGGAGATGGGCGGAACTCGTCTTCAAAGGCAATAAACAGGAATTTATCGATTGGCTGAAAAAGCAAGAATAAAGGGGTGATATGCCCATTATCATTATGGCAAAGAAGGCGGGTTGCAGATATACGACCCTGACAGCGATGCAAAGACAGGCCGATGGTGCGCTGCGCCCCTGATACCTGACAGGTGTGATAGGTGTTTTGACCCAGAAACACTAAAGTATTATCCAGCAGAGGGATACAGAGAGGAAAAGGCACCAGATGGCACAATATGGCGATATGGCGCCTGCCATAGATGCCAGAAAGGAGAACGAGTATGAATAGAGAGCTTTTAGAGAAACCGTTCGAGAAGGAACAGATAAAACAGCGCAAGGGCAACTTCGGGGATACGATCGACTACGTGGAAGCACACACAGTCATCCAGAGGCTGAATGATGCCTTTGAGGGACAATGGAGCTTCGAGGTGCTGTCCCAGGAGAACAATGGGTCACAGGTGATGGTGTTGGGAAAGCTGACAGCGGAAGGGGTTTCAAAGACCCAATTCGGTTGTAGCAGCATAACCACCAACTCAAAGACAGGTGAGGTTGTATCTTTGGGAGACGACTGGAAAGCCGCAACGAGTGATGCCCTGAAAAAGTCCGCTTCCCTATATGGTGTCGGACTCCACCTTTACGGCGCTGATAAAAAAGACCAGCCGTCAGAGCATACCGGCAAGGACACTGGTAAGGGGATGTCCGAGAAATCCCAACCCAAAGGCGGAACCACCATCACCAAAGAGCAGTTAGCTCAGATCAAGGAACTGAGGACCAAACTTGGGTGGACACCGAGGAACGTGCAGGACAAATCAAAGGAGATGTTCGGCACGGACAAGGTGGAATCCCTCAACCCCACAATGGCGACAGCCCTCATAGCCTTTATGCAGAACCAGAACGGGGGGAGTGAATACTGATGAGGATACCGAACGAGGAGAAACCACATTTCTCAGTTTCACAGCTTATATGCTACCTGCAATGCCCACTGCAATACCATTTCCAGTATGAGCTCGGGATCACCTGGGAGAAGACGCCATCAGCGGTCCTGTTCGGCGGCGCTGTCCATAAAGGCGCCGAAGCGATAAACAGGGGATTGATGAACGGCGGAATCGACATTGCGATGGCAAAGACAGAGTTTGCAGTCACGTGGAAAGACGGGACATCGAAAGAGGAGATCGCATGGAAAGAGGACCCTTCTGAACTCTACGAAAAGGGCGGACAGTTATTGGAGCTATACGCAAATGAGATGAAAGATCAGAAGCCCACGGAAGTGGAACTGCCATTCAGATTACCTATTATTGACCCCAGGACAGGTCTGTTTATATCACAAATGGACTTTGTCGGTAAGATTGACGCCATATTCACGGATGACACTGTTGTGGAGATCAAGACAGTTGGCAGAAGCCCTGGGCAACAGGAGATTGACCAGAACGTGCAGATCACACTCTACTCGTGGGCATACCGTATGCTCTATGGGAAACCGGAAAAAGCTATAAAGGTTGTCAATCTAGTCAAGACCAAAGACCCAAAGATAGCTGTGGTTGAGACCCAGAGGACTGAACGGGATCACTCATGGCTGTTAGGCACCACTTTCCAGGTGATAAGGGCTATCGAGGATAAGCTCTTTTATCCCAACCCCATAGGCGGGTTCGGATGCTTTAACTGCCAGTATCGTGAACACTGTAAGGACGGAACAGATTTTCAAAGAGAAGTAGCCTGAGATAGTTTATCAGGTTAAAAGGTAGATAGAGAAATATGTGTATTACAGGACTTTTGGAGGAGAACGAAATGTCTGACGATGTTAAATCCGCTCTCATTGAGAGTTTGAAGCGAATGGGTTTTGACCAGGAGGAAGCGGAACAAATTTTGGCAGAACTAATCATTATCAAGAAAGGCAGATTATGGGGACACGCTCACTTAGAGGATATCCCCAAGGTAGTCCACCGGGCTCTGGACTGGCAGCATAACAAGTCCATTACTTTGAAAATATCCAAAGAGGGAGATGACGACTACGATGGCCATCTGGAAATAGAAGTGGTGGACATAGAGAAAGGAAGGCAGCAGTGAACATTACCTTTTACAGCAGCACGGAAGAGATGCTGGATGATCTGGGTCAGGCTATGCAGGAAGCTGATAAAAGGGTAAAACCCTGGCAGGCTGAAATAAAGAAGGGCGACTGCTTCTGGCAGGAGACGGAATATGGCTTCAAGATATATGGCAAAGTACTAAAAAACGCCTATCGTGAAAAGCACCTGAGAAATTACCGTTTCTGCAAGTGCTACTCAGAAGCCTGCCCGGAAGGAGAAACAGGGGACGTACATACGTCTGTAATCGGCGGATTGCTGACCGGAGAGGAGTTTGAGGAGAAAATAAAGGCACTTTAACAACTTTATGGAGAATAACTATACAGAGGGATAGTATGAATTGCTATCCCTCGTATAATTCAAAAGTCAAAAAAGTCACGTGTAACGTGTTACGAGTAAAGGAGTCTCAGCTCCGCTGAGTAGAGGGGTAAAGGAGAAAAACAAATGGCAACACTAAACAAGGTATTTCTTATTGGCAACCTGACCAGAGACCCGGAACTGAAATATACTGCCAACGGGATCGGCATAGCCAAATTTGGTCTGGCGGTCAACAGGACGTACAATTCACAGGATGGTGAAAAGAAAGAGGACACGTGCTTCGTGGACGTAACCGCATGGGATAAGCTGGCTGAGGTATGCGCAGAGCATCTCACCAAAGGAAGACTGGTTCTCATCGAGGGTAGATTACAATACCAATCGTGGAAGGATGATGACGGCGCCAAGCGAAGCAAGCTCGAGGTGGTCGTTCAGAACGTCCAGTTCCTGGGTGGCAAGCAGGAAGATGGTGAAGAGACGGAAAGCACGGATGATTCGGACATACCATTTTAGGTTCTTTGGTAAGAAATATGAAAAGTTCACTATAAAAGGTAATCACAATGCGGAATTGGCATTTTAAGTTTGTTGGAAAATTTATGAAGCCTAAACGCTTATGTGGATTGGATTTTCTTGAATCTGTTCCCAAAGAACCCCATTTTAACAGGAGGTAGAAGGTGAATAGCAGTCAGTTACAGAGAATAGCGGAGTCGGTTCAAAATGGAACGCTGTGGAAGCTGGGTATGGATGACAGTTTCAGGTTCAGCTGCAAGCAGTGCGGGAGATGCTGTGTAAATAACACGATAATCGTGAACACATACGACGTCATCCGCATGAGGCACACGCTCAAGATGACCACAGGGGATATGATAGCCAGCGATCTGCTGAGCTTCAACGTAGGACCCAACAGCGGGATGCCCATAGCGACCATAAGGTTCAGGTGGATAGATGACGGCCTCAGCGTATGCCCATTCCTTGCTCCGGTGTATCAGGCGAAATCACTGGATGATCTCAAGAGCAGGATACGAAAGGGCAATGTCAATACGGAAGGGCTGACAAGGGCAAAGAATCGCTGCGGTGAGGACGTATTCCTGTGCAGCATTCATACTGACAAACCGTTCAGGTGCAGGGCATACCCACTGGGCAGGATATTCGAGCATAACGATAGTGTGATTGATATTGCCAACGCCCAGAGCTTCTGGTTTCACGTTGACCTGCCCGATCACTGCAATGGTTCGGACACAAAATACACAGTGCGTGAATGGATCGAATCTCAGGGCATGAAGGATTACCTGGATACTTCAGTGAGATGCACGTCAATGCTTGAGAAGATAGCTAAAGCCAATATTCTCAATAACGAGGATGTTTCCGCTTTAGCTTTCACTGTTCTTTATGACTTTGACAGCATAATGAAAAGGAAAATGCCGGATGCAGAGATGCTGAATCTTGTGGAGAAATCCGTTGACATGTTCATAGAGATAGCATCGGAAAAATCCAAGAATATATTAGCTCTTTCACAAAACTAAACTAATAAAGGCAGGACGTCCGTGGTTTCTTAATCCTGACGTCCTGCCATTCTTCCCTTGCGATAAAAGATGAGATGATGTTTTGAACTCAGTCATGTTGAAATAATTTCCAGACCTTCGATTCGTCCGAAATGCCCAACATTATTAGTGCAAAGCGGGATCTGATAGTAGATGCTCGTGGCAGCGATCATAATGTCAAGATCACCGATCAACAAGCCCTGACGGCGAAGCAATCCTCGTTGTTGACCGAACACCTTACATATGTCATCGTTTATTTCCAGCACAGCGATACCAAAAAGAAAATCCTTTAACCGCTGCATACTAACTTCGGGGTCTTGTGAATTATATACTCCTTCGTATAGTTCAGCCAACAGATAATACTTAACCCTAATCCATAAGGTTCCAGTTCAAGGAGTTTAGTTCTCACCTTTCTAACGCCATTCAAGTTATGTACGACCCAATCTGTATCAATGAGATATGAAATTTTCAAAGCTTAACCTCCGGACGTATTGAAATCTTACGGCTTTCATAAATATCCTTCAGGAATTGTTCAGCGTCAACTAACCCTTTCCATCCGCCAAAGCTCTTCTTAATTCCATCTGCACCGGTAGTCACTGACTCTGAAACGGTTATGGTGATCTCCGCTCCATCCTCAATGTCCATCTTCTCTAAAGGCTCAATAACACCGTTTCTATATCTTGCTTTTATCGTCTTGAGCAACGTAGTTCACCTCCAAAGTTTATTCAGTTCAAAGTGTTCTGATCAGTATTCTATCATTTTATACCACCAATGGTCAAAGGCTTTTTTCTGGGTTCGCATCTGCCTGTCAGTACGTGATGGATAGATGCCAGTCCGGAAAACTATTAGCTCTTTAATAAACATCGGCAAATTATATTATTTTGGACTGGGTTTGCCAAAATAGGAGGATTAATGAGATGAACGAAAAGACGAATGGAAACGGGAAAATTAATAACAGTCAGCGCAAGGTGCTTTCTCAACTTGCAGTGGAATTATTGGATAAGAAAATCCAACGGGCAAGGGATGAGTCCGGCGATCTGGTGGCACAGATCAAGTGTAAGGTCAGAGAGGAACTGGGTATCACGGCTATGGACATAGAGATAGAGACCATGCAGAAACAGATCGAAACATTACAGAAGAAAAAGGAGGAGCTTGGCTTCAGCAAATATAACAACGACATACTGATCCACGGGTCAAAGGCAAAGATGCTGGTGGACCAGAGGACATCATCTGCTAATGAGAAGGTCAAGTCTCTTGAGGAAAAGAAGACCGATGTCATCAGCAAAATATGGACTTCCACAACGATGTCCGAAGCTCTCGAGGTCCTAGACGAAGTGAAAGGGGATGGATGATGTCACACTTCACGAATGTGCAGGTTCAGATAAAATCAGCGAAAGATATTATCGAATGTCTCACCGAGATGGGCTATCAGGTCATCAATGTCAAGACAGTAACCGGCTATGGTAAGACTAAGCAGATGGTTGATTTCGCTGTGAAGACAGGTGGTTACGACATCGGCTTCAGGCGCAATAACGAAGGCGTATTCGAAATCGTGGCTGACTGGTGGGGCGTCAAGGGTGTGACGGAGAAGGAGTTCATATCCAATCTGTGCGTTGCTTATGCTGAAAAGAAGGTACGGAAATTCGCACAGCGCAAAGGATTCAGGCTCGTTGAGGAGTCAGCAGAATCCGGTAAACAGTTCCTTCTTGTGAGGAGGAACTACGGATGAAAGAGATAGACACACTCATAAGGGCAGCGTATCCACTGATATACATAGTTACCTACGAGGAAAAACGAGTAGAGGCTTGTATCAAGGATATAGCAACAGAGCGTAATAGACAATTTCTCACGTGGTCGTGCATAGATGGGGTAGTTCGGAATAATACAAGCAATGAATCTACAAAGGACCCACTAGCTGCGCTGGATTACGTCAGCGGATTCCGTGAATCTGCCATATTTGCATTTATGGACTTTCACCCTTTTATGGATGATCCCATAATAGTAAGGAAATTGCGTGAGCTTGCTGACACGCTCAAGCCGCAGAGCAAGACACTGATCATCGTATCACCCATACTGAAACTCCCCTTTGAACTGGAAAAACAGGTCACAGTCATAGACTGGTCACTGCCAGGTAAAGACGATATATCCAGTCTTCTTGATGACGTGACAGAGAAGATGAAGCCCAGACTTAAACTGAGTTTCTCTCCTGACGAGAGGGAAGGGATTATAAAGAGCAGCATGGGACTTACTCTGGATGAGATTGACAACGTCTTCGCAAGATCACTCGTGAAGCATAGGAATGTAATTCAGGAGGAGATAGTGTCGGAGAAAGAGCAGATCATCCGTAAAAGCGGGATACTAGAATTTTTCCCGGTCAGCGAAAGCCTCACTGATGTCGGTGGCATGGATAATCTTAAGCGGTGGTTACAGAAGCGTGGTCATGCACTTTCTGAAAGGGCAAGGGAATTCGGACTACCACAACCAAAAGGCATACTATTGCTTGGTGTGCAGGGGTGTGGCAAGTCATTGATATGCAAGGCTTCTGCTTCACTTTGGAAGATGCCGTTGTTACGCTTTGACGTAGGGAAGGTGTTCTCTGGGATAGTCGGCAGTTCGGAGGAGAATATACGGAAGGCGATAAAGACAGCGGAAGCCATAAGCCCTTGTATTCTATGGATTGATGAGCTTGAGAAGGGATTATCTGGAATACAGTCAAGCTCATTCTCTGATGCTGGGACGACAGCCAGGGTGTTCGGAACGTTTCTGACGTGGCAGCAGGAGAAGGCTGTCCCGGTATTTACCATAGCTACGTGTAACTCGGTGGAGAACCTTCCGCCTGAACTTCTAAGGAAAGGACGATTTGATGAGATATTCTTCGTTGATCTCCCATCCGATGCTGAGAGAAGGGAGATATTTTCCATCCACATCACAAAGCGTAATAGAGATGCAAATGCCTTTGACCTCGATACGCTGTCGAAGGTATCATCCGGGTTCAGCGGCGCTGAAATAGAGCAAGCTGTGATTTCAGGGATGTTTGACGCTTTTGACGATGGAGCGGAGCTTCAGACAGAGCATATACTGAAAGCGATATATGGCACAGTTCCGTTATCCGTGACCATGAAGGAGAGCGTTGAGCATCTCAGGAAATGGGCGTCAACCAGAGCGACACCCGCTTCTGAATCCGTTGCAGTTACTAATGAAAATGTAAGAAAAGTGGAAATCTAAATTACATTCAATCATTCACTGAAAGGAGTGGTAAGTATGGCAATACAGGATGAACTGGCATTAGAATTGGAACTTGAGCCGCAGGCACTAACACCAATAGACGAGAACTGGGTATTGATGCTTATGCAAAAAGGTGTATTGGTGCAACTGCACATTGGCTACTGGAGACCGTATTCCAGATTGAGCGAAAGCGAACTTGGCATATCAGAGGATGGCTCGGTCAAAGAATACCTTCAGCTTGGCAGGAAGAAGCTTCTCCCGCCCGAGATGGTGGCAAGGCTTGAGAACATAGAGAAGCGTGCTAGGTATGCCCTTGAGGAGAACAGCTTCAAGTGCTTCTGGGGCAGATTTGTCCCTGTTACTGCGTGGAACAGATGGCGTGATGAGAATGAAGAGATCAAGGAACAATTCTATTCCATCAGGGATGAGGTGATCTCGAATCTGCCGGAGAGCATCGGTCAATTGAGGGACATATATGCCCAGATGGCGATGGCGGCATATAAAAGGTCAAAATATGACTCCGAAGCGCAAGTTCCAGAACACTATACTGAGATGTTTATATCCAGATGTCTTGAGCAGATCCCATCGCCGGGTGATATGCGAAGGCTTTTCAAGTATGAGGAAGTATATACGTATATCTCTTTACCAAGCCAGCTTGGACAACTACAACAAACTGGATCATCTGAAGATACGATGCGCCGTCAGGTAGCACAGGAGATGAACGATCACAAGCAAGAGATGGTTGCGGATTTTCTGGCGGAGATAAACGCAAGTCTGAGGGGCATGATAATCGATGCAAGCCAGAGTGTAAGGGACAGCATCAGACGTAACGATAGGCTTGTGCCAAGGTCGGTCATGGGTCTGAGAAACCTTTTATCGAAGCTTGAACGTCTCAACTTCCATGATGATGACCAATTGGCCAAAATGATGGATGACATAAGGAGTGAAATAGACAAACCAGCAGGCAAAAGGGATATACCCAATCTTGACGCTGTATTGAGCGAAGTGCTTGCTTCATGCAAAGAGCAGATACTGGAAATAGAGTCATGGAGGCCATCAAGGTACGAGGCATTAGAACTCGTTGATATGGCATGACCGCTAGTGAACTAGCAGCGAGACAAAGGAAGGCATCTTTACTAAGTGTAACTGTGGTTGAGGATGGATATTCAGTGCCATCATCGGATGGCGGGGAGTATATCGTCTCTTATGCGGATGATGGCAGACTTGTTTGCAAATGCGTTGACTTTATCATACACAAAGCTGACAGCGAGTGGAAATGCAAGCACATCCTTGCAGTCATGCTCATCCTTGAGAGATCAGGGATAAAAAATCCGCCATCATTGAAACCTATCAATAGAAAATCAAGATACGATGCCATTGACTTAAATTAAATATACCAACTGGATTGAGGTGATGAAGCTTGAGAGAGGAAAAGATACGGATAATTATTATGCCCGATGGAACCAGTACTGTTGAAGTGCTTGGCGTCAAAGGCAAGCGGTGCTTGAAGATGACCGAGGAACTGGAAGGGGAGTTAGGTGATGTCAAAGAGAGGAAAGCGAAAGCGGAGATGCAGGAAAAAGAAAACACTATCGTTACCGATCAGCGCCAGAATTTATGTAGACGATGATAGCAATGTGACCATTTCATCACTTTTTGGCGATCTTGTTCCCCTTGCGAAAGAGTTAGGTTATATAAAAAATGAAGGTGAGGTGAGAAAAAATGGAACTGACGTTCAGAAAAGAGGAGATGATGTCGCAGATGAAGATAGTGAACATGGCAGTGGGAAATAGCCCTATTCCGATACTATCCAATCTGCTTATATCCACAACCCACGACCCTCTTGCTGGTTTGCTTGGCTCGACGGCGGATGGGAAAATATACTTGGCGGCGACCGACCTTGAGATCGGTATAAGGGTCTCAGTAAACGGTCAGGTGACCGATGGTGGCTCTATCACAATCCCTGCTAAGAAATTCGCTGCGATGGTCAGGGAGATGCCTGATTCTGCTGAGATACACCTTGTGACGAATACTGATGGTAAAGTTAATGTTACAAGTGGATCAGCGAAGTTCAGGATAGCTGGTCTGCCTGCGGATGAGTTCCCGCCATTGATACCTGACACAGAGACGGAAAAGCAGAAGGAACTGATAGGGAATGGAGAGAACAGCCAGAAACTGCATTTTATAAGTATGGATGCAGATAAGCTATTGGGGATGATCAGGATGACATCGTTCGCAGCTTCGAGGGAAGAGACAAGGTATTTCTTAAATGGCGTTCACGTATGCTTCAAGCCGGAAAAGATTGTGAAGATGGCAGCTACTGATGGCAAACGGTTGGCTGTGTCAACAGAAAGTATAAACGACACTATTGAGAAGGAAAGGCAGGGGATAATACCCATAAAGACAGTGGAACGTCTCAGGGATATGCTCATCAGCAGCAGTATCGTGAGGATATGTCTTGATGATAACAGGATAATCTTTGACGTAGGTGATACTACCCTTGTTTCGAGACTTATAGAGGGGGAGTATCCCGATTACGAAAAGGTGATCCCATCAGAGAACGGCATAAAGCTGACCATGGAAACGCAGCGTTTGCTATCCATAGTGAAGCGAATTGGTACGATGGCTAACCCAAAGACGCCTGGGTTGATAATTGAGACCACAGGCGATGTCCTGAAGGTGAAAGCTTCTACACCGGAATACGGTGAGGGCTACGAAGAAACGCAGGTAAAGAAGGAAGGGGATGACATAAGCATCGGTCTCAATGCGCAGTATCTGATGGACGTCCTGAAAGTCACTGATAAAGATGAGGTAGTGTTTAGCATGAGCGACCCACTCAAGCCTGTTCTGATGAAACCAGTTGGAAATGATGGTTGTCTCTGTGTGATTATGCCGATGAGGTTATAGCTCATTAACAAAAGTAGCCAAAGGTTTTAATACGAAAGCCTTTAGCTTGTAACATATAGCGTCAATGATCATAAAGACCGTTGACGCTTTTTTCATGAGGAGTGCGAGAAGAATGGTTGAAGAGCCGTATAAATCTAAAGGTTTAAGTACGGTTTGGGGGAAGGGACAAGAAAACCTACCACATTGATGAGATAAGGTGTCGGGTGTCCATCATACACATCTGTAATTGGGGAATTTCTAACCAGAAAAGAATTCGAAAAGAAGATAAAAGCACTTTAACAAAATGTTTGGAAGCAAAACAAACTGAGAGCGTCAGTAAAAACTAAAGAATGCATATGCTCATATATATTGACATATCAACTTTAGTAAGTTAATCTGGGAAATAGAACAAAATAATCTGGTGGATATTTTAGAAAGCACAAATGGCTTTATATATTCACCTTTTTTACTCACCTTGGGAAGAATTGTTATAACACGTGAAAATAAGAATGGTGTGTACGCTATGTGATTATTGGTTGTAAGTAGGTGAAATTTCATGCAAAAAAAAAGCGTAAATACAATCATTCAAAATTCTAAAGGGAAATATTTGTTGCAAATGAGGGATAGTGCACCGAACATTTGTAACCCTTTAAAATGGAATTTTTTTGGCGGTGGTATGAAAGAAACCAACCCATTATTGGGTGCAATAAGAGAAATGAGAGAAGAATTAGGGATTGTTGCTGATAAAGAGGACCTGGTTCTAGTAGGAAAAATTGAAAAGCTAAACTCTTCAAAGGTATATATTGTTCAATATAAAAAAAAAGTTAATTGGGGGGAATTTACCCTTCATGAAGGTGCTGGAGCGGGTTACTTTACCAAGGAAGAAATAATGAAAATTGAAAGTACTGATAATGCAAAACTGATAGTACAAAGCTATTTATAGTTTTGCTATTTTAGGAAAACAATCATAACATCAATTTTCATACGATAGTTTATGATAGCACATTAATAAATTGAAAATTTATAACACTGACAGATTGCTTGTCAGTGTTATTTTTTACAGTTTATTTATATTGATATTGGAGCCGATGAAAGCTCAATGCGTAGTGCCTCTTTCGGAATTGTGAAAGTCACACGAATATTACCATCTTCATCTAACTCGTGCACAATTTTACGGTTGGCGTATGCCTCACTCAGAAGTTTTTTCAAATTTTCAATATAAACACTATCATCGGATGGTTTGCCGGTTTCCCTCATATATATCACCCCCTTGGCTGTTTTTATGGGTTCTAACGATCAACTAAAAGTTGATTGGTTGAAATCCGTTTTGGTTTTATCAATTGAAGGTCAAGCTACTGAAAGACAGTGGTTTTCAACTACCAATGTTGTCTCGGGACAAGCTAAAACCGTTAATGGAAGATAACCTAATTTTCGTCTAATAACGAGCCATATTTGAGGATTTTGCATTGTGTAAAATCACAATAAATATATATCATTGAAGCCACTTTAGTTTTCCTATAAAGTATCACGAAAGCTCAAGAAAAACAATAAGCTATTTAACAATCATGTCCCCCTTTCTTTTGCGCTATGGCCGCAATTAGGTTTCCATATAGATTAACAAAAATACATAATTGTTTATAAACATTTAACATTCTATGCATGATCATATAATCGGAATGCAAGCATTCGGAACTCACTTACGACCTTTCCATCTTGATCAGCAAGCCATAGATCATCGAAATCTGGCTTCATTTCAGTAATCCAAACTGATTTACTTGACTTTGACACTAAACGAAAGAACGTGTCTACTGACCAGTAGTTTTCTAGATCCAAAAGGATAGGTTTGGGTTCCTCAACTACTCGATAAAAAACTCTCGTAGGCCAATTCTGCTTGAGTGCAATATCCCATATTTTAAGATACACTTCTTCAGGTTCTGGTTTCGACTTAATATCATTTGTTATATCCTTAGGTGAAAGCCTCCAAGCACGACGAGCAAGTATTAATTCTCCTACTTTAATCTCTTGCCACCCATCCCTTAACACATTTTTCAAACTTTCAAATAGCACAGCACTTCCAACAAGTGGGTCATAAAGTATATCAATAGGCAATGGACCGGCAAAAAATGTAGAACTATATATCTTGACAGGTTTTCCATGGTTCTTCATAAAGACCTGCCGTTTTGCTGGGTCTAAAACTAAATCACCTAGTCCAATAGTCGGTAAATGCGATTCATTGCATCCAGTTAATTCGATACATCGAGGTAAATAAATAGGTGAACGCATACACTTATGAATACATTTCTCAATAGCTTGAACTGGCTCGCGTCCGTCCATATATAAGAACTCGAAAAAAGCCTTTGCTGAACTTGATAAAGCATAAAGGTGCTCATTTGCAAAGCTTGCGAATAGGGTAGCTGAACAGTGACATTCTCCAAGAACTATCTCCAGTTTCTCTATATCGTCATGTCCCTTTGAGGATAATAGCATTATATCAGGACTTGTATAACAGCAAAAAAGTTTATTATCTTGGCGTTGTATCTTACCGGAAGCGAATTTCCTGACTTCTTTCAAGAAGACTTCAGGTTCAATCGAAAACTGGTCTGGTTCTAACCTGGATATTAGACTATTGACAAGAACAGAAACATCCTTATGTAATACTTCTAAAGATTCTTTCCTAAGTTTCACATAATTCTCAAAGTCATCAGCAAGAGCCCATAAGACTTCGGGTAAGAAAGCTTTTGTATTGATGTCGAATTTATTAAAGTACCATTGCCAGAATGTATCTTGTAAGATTTGGTATTGAAGACATCCAAGAACTGCCATACATTCAAGCACGGGTACAAGATCTCGCTGAATACGAGCGAGAAATGGTTTTCCTACATTCACCTTTAACTCAATATCAGCACATTCTTCATAGATTAGTAATCTATCTGCATAATGGGCACCGGCATATCTGCGCGGTAAGCCGCCAGTAATATTATAGAATTCGTCTTCTATCATTTTCAAAACAATCGGACGCTCACTCCCAGTAGCAACCTCGAACTGTTTGCGAAGAGATTCCAATCCATCCAAACAAGAAATTATATCTTTAATGTTATCCATATCTATAGGTAGAGATTCAATCGATTGACGAAGATTGGCAAGAGGATCGTACGTCATATCAGGAACTCGGATAGTCCAGTAAACGCATTCTAGATTATCAAGGTTTTCCAGAATAGATAAGACATTATCCAGATCATAAGCATCTTCGCCAGAAACTGATAGTAATTGAACTATATCATTGGGAGTATTTTTCCCATTACACAAATGAAGAACTGTAAGTAGCTTCTTTGGGAGTCGCAATTTCAAAAAAGAAGGAACCTTCAATACTTCCGCTTCACGAATTATGGATAACTCTCTGGGATAAGGTGTTACGTTTCTCTTAACGCTTGGTCTTTTAGAAATGGCATCCGCTATAGCTTGAATCCCCCAATGAGCAAAATATACCCGCCGCGCAAGCTCAGTGTTCTTCCGGTTAAATTGGATACCTGTTTGTAATTTGGGAAGAATATGACCTATTCCTGTAGGACCAAAGAAACTCGCTGTATCGCATTTGGCACAAAAACGTTGGAGATAAAGCATAAGATGGCGACGGTAGCTTCTATCTTCGCTTTTGTAGTTGCTCAGAATAGAAATACCACGTTTTATGATATTGTTATAAAATAGTGGACTACTTAAAAATATTGCCTCTAAGAACCTCTCATTGGACATGAGTTCCTGAAAGGCAGGTTCCTGTTCTAATAGCTCTTTCTGAAGGGCTTGTGACATCTTTTTGTACATTACTTGATATGTCTCAAGAGCGTTGCTGTAACGCTGTAATGTTGGAATAATTTTAGTTTGAATATCGGGGCTTATATATTCCTCTAATGATAATGGATTAGAAACTGGCTTTCTACTTAGTATTTGGCTACGTATTTTAAAATAGATTTGCAAGCCTCCCCTTTTTTGTAACCGAATTTTTGATAATTCACATAAGAGAGTATTGCAGATCTCCTCAAGATATGCTTTTGCTACGATAGTCTCTCTCGCTAGTCGTGGAGCGACATCCAGCCTAAATTTATGCATCAAATTAGCATTGAAGCCAGCTTTTCGAACGAGAAAGGTATCTGAAAAGTTCCAACAATTATAAGGCTTCATAGATCAACTCCAGGAAGGACTTTGTCAGATCCAAAAAATCTGATTTCTAAATCACATTCTTTTATCATTACCATTTCTTTTAGAGTAGCATTTTGTTCCATAAGATGTTTCTTCATGCATTTGGTTATCTCTTCTATTCGCTTGGGATATAAGTATGGAGGATAGCGAAGTCCAAGTTCCACAACTGCTTTTACGCGATCCTTTCCTTTTTCTAAATTCAGTGAGAAACATGGCCTTCCTAATGATTGCTCGGGAAGGTGTTCAACACGATACCCACGGGTTTCCAAAGCAATATCTGGGAGTCCGTCAACGAATTCACGTATTTGAGCAACCGTGAGAATACAGTGGCAACCTTCATTATTTGTTAATAGAAGACAGTGTTTAGCGCGACCTAGAAAAGAGAAACCTGGAATACCCGTAGAACATTCCGTAGGATAAAGTTCAAATAAATCCCCTGTATCATATCGTAATAGTAGAAGATCAGCAGAAAAGGGGTAAAGACTAGAAAGTAGTAAACGTCCAATTCCATTTTCCACGTATTGGTTTTTTTCCAAATTTATATTTACTAATTCAGGAATCACATATGGATCAAAATGAAATCGTCCACATATAAAACATTCATGTGCGCGCCCAGTAATTTCCGTAACGCCGTATGTGTTCAGTATCTTCGCTCTCCAAAAATCAGTCAGAAGATGTCTCCAATACTGAGTTAAATAAGAAGCAGATACACCTAACCAACGAACCTTATGATTTTCTGGACTCACACCCTTTGACAATAAGTGAATAGTCAGACGTTTGATATCATTGAGACTGCCAATCAAAATCTCTATATATCCAACAATATCTTCATAACGGTGTTCTGCAGTAAGAAGCTCTTTAGCATATTCTAGACCATTCCTATGACTTACATCTACATAGAAGGTTGGAGAACCTTCTATGGCAGAACCTTGAATACCATGCTGCGGGCCAACAAGCCTTAAAGTAAGTCCTAATGCTTTAGAATCTGGAACGACCGATTCTACTATTTCTTTAATTGTGAGCAATTCATTCATAGTTCGATAAACAGGCAAAGGTTGCCCAGTTGTACCTGTTGTATATTGTACTAATTCAGGAAAAGAACGCTTGCACCTAAGTTCTGCCAGATTAGTAGTTACTTCTTCGCGCGTAATAATAGGGAAAAGGGAGAGATTGTCTAACGAACAAATTTTAATTTTTCTACTATTAATTATTCGTTGATAATATGGAGAATTTTCGTAAAGATAATCCACAGTCTTCTCTAGTGCCATTAGACGTATGTTATCTACCACATTCAATTTTCTAACCTCCTTATCCTAAGGGTATAGATCGCATTTTTCTTGTTGTGCCTTTGAATAAACTCAGATACCTCCGTCATAAGTTCCTGGTAACGCTTTTGAGTTATGCACGAAGAATAACACTTACCAATAGACTGACGATTTGCGTATATTTTATCATTATCTCCTATAAGCCCTAATTGATTAGCTTCGTAGTACATTTCAGTACCTTCGACAGGTTCGAACGATGACATTGTCACAAAGGGGGGGTCGATATCTTTTATTAGCTCAAGAGTCTGTATTATATCATCTTCCGTTTCAGTGGGAGTGCCAAAAATGAAATAGGCAGCCCAGTAAAATTCATATTTGTGAAGAAGTTTAGCTATAGTGCGGATCTGATCAATTGAGATATTTTTGCGAATATGCTCAAGTATCCGGGGGCTTCCAGATTCGATTCCAACACGAATAATACTACAACCCCCTTCTTTCATTTGCTCCAGAACTTGCTCTGACATTAAGTCCATACGTGTCATACATTCCCACTGAATCGGCAGATTTGATTTGATAATTGATGAACATAGTTCCAAGACACGTTTTTCATTAATAGTAAAGACCGAATCACGGAAGGAAAAATAGTGTACCCCATAATTTTCTATAACTTCATGGATTTCCGCCATAACATGCGGAATACTTCTGTAGTGGATCCCACGTCCCCATAACTGATATATTGCACAGAATGTGCATTGAAAAGGACATCCTCTACTCGATAATATCATACCAAGATCCTGATGAGTATAATATTGTTGGTTAACAAGCGTACTGCGATCAGGGTACGGGATTTGGTCTAGGTCGCAAATGGGAGAACGAGATTGATTATTTCTGACTTCCATATTATCCCTATATGATAAACCCAAGACCTTTCTATATAAAGATATGTCTGCTGCACTATCTATCAGGTCGCACAAATCCAGTATGGTCTGTTCTCCCTCCCCACGTACCACAAAATCTACCTCAGGAAGTGCAAAAAAAATTTCAGGATTGCTTGTTGCATGGCGGCCACCCACAACAATTTTTGCATTCGGGGACATGGCTCTGACTATCTGTACTGTTTTCTTCACTGACCGGTATTTCACGGGTAGAGTGCTTACTCCAACTAGATCTGGCTTAAATTCTTCGAGAAACGCAGCCATCTGCGACCAAATGGGATGTTTATTAAAAGTATCTTCTTCCAAATACCGATCATAACTCTCCGCTATTTCCTTAAAAGATTTTGAATGCAAGGTTGTTGTGTGATCAGCATCGTATACACTAGCATCATAGCCCTTTTGCCGCAATAATGTAGCCATTGAACAAAGTCCATAGGGAAAGTAATTCTTATGCTGTTCAATCATAACAAACATTGGTGGATCAATTAAAAGAACTTTCATAGAACTTCTGCCTCCTCAGACTTGTAACCTATGTATTTCCATCTTTATTTCTAGAACAATAGTAAGATGTTTGTATATTATTTTATGCATTGGCTCTAAGGATTTAATTCTACAGATGGTGTAAAATTATCTTATCTTTCAAATTAGCTGGATGAACATGGTGTTCCCATCGCGAGGTGAACTAAAATTTCTCCTCCGATTCAGAGTGAGTCATATATTTTTTATACCATGTTAATTGGCGTTCGAGTGAATCTAATATGTTATATGGTTTCTCAATAACATGCCCCTCATCAATATATTTCACGAAATCAACTATAACACCAACGGATTTTAGTTTTGTATAGAATTCTTCTACTTGCTCAATCGGTACACGCTTGTCGCTAATTCCGTGTAACATAAGTAAAGGAGTACTAATTTGATGTACGTAGGCAATTGGAGAATATAATATGCCGGCAAAATTGCTAGGGGCACCTCCGCTCGAAGCTGATTTAAATCGATTCGTCTGGGTAATTATACACAAAGTCATAAATCCTCCGTAACTCCAACCACCAACTACCATATTATCCGGATCAACTAGCTTTTGTTCGATCAGATAATCAACTCCTGTCATAATGTCCTGGTAGTCACCAATCCCCCAGTTCTGATAGTTTTTTCCAGCAAAATCATATCCGTACCCATCACTACCTCGAAAGTTTGGTAAGAATATACAAAAACCTTCGCCGCTGAAATAATGCCTTACTGGATCAAAATGCAAGCCAACTACTCTATGAGGACCACCATGTGGTATTACAAGTAGTGGACATTTTACGCCTTCTCGTTTATTACTGGGAATGCATAATATACCCTCGATCTCAAGTCCATCGCAGCTTTTCCACTTAACTACACATGTTTCACACAAGGCAAACTCTACAATCTGCGGATTCATGTTAGTAATCTTTTTCAATTTTCTTGTGCTAATTGAACCCACCCAAATATCTTTCGGCATATTTGGTGTTTCATAGCAAAAAATATAGGTATCTCCATCAGCAGCTATAGACATACCAGATATGACACAGTCGCCTGAGGTTATTTGTTGTATTCTGCCATTATTTGTAGATAAAGAATATATATGTCGTCTTACCCCATCAGTAGTCTCAAAATAAATTACATCACTATTTGGGGGCCAAATAGGTATACCCTCGTTGCGATTAAAATCGGAAGTGAGGTTAATAGCTGCTATACCATTTTCGGCCGGAATAATGTAAATATCTCTCTGAAATGGAATATCATTTGAGGTACGGTATAGGAATGCGATTAAATTTCCTTCAGGTGACCATCGAGGAGCGATCTCACCACCTTTATCATTATAAGTTAGTTTTCGGAAAGTTCTTGTTTCAACGTTAATTACGTAAATGGTTGCATCAAAAATGACACATTCCTCGTTTGATGATGGTGTAGAAACAAATGCAATCTGCCTACTATCGGGAGACCATTGTGGATCACTAACATGAAACGCACCTTCTGTCAGTCTGTGAATCCATTTGTTTTTTGGCAAATTCTCTTTACTAACATTGTTTAATTTCCCGTCTAAAAGGGAGTAAAATAGAACCTCCATGATTAGTTCTACATTCGCGGTCCAAAGGTGCATCTGTTCAGACTGATCTTCTTCCATTAAAAAAGCAATTTGTTTTCCATCAGGAGACCAGCGAGGGCTTGACGTTCCATTTTTGGCATGTGTTACTTGTATAGCTTTGCCATCCAAGACTGAAATAACCATAATTTGTTCTCTATCATTAGCCTGTTTCGACACAAAGGCAATATAATTGCTGTCGGGCGACCATTGTGGATCATTATCCTTACTTAATCCATCAGTCAATTGTAATAATTTATCACCTGATGTAGAGACAAGCCAGATATGAGAATAATATTCATCCTTACCTTCTTCAAAAGTTAGTTCAGTCAATACAAATGCGGCCCATTCACCATTAGGAGAAATAGCGACTTCGTCAATTATTTTCATCGCAACAATATCTTTTGGTTTTAGTGTTTTCTTTTGCTTTTCGTTTAAATTACCATCAATCATATACACATTAATTTGGATACTATTAAAAAATCCAGTTCAAATAAATAGAACATTTTGTTATAGGTCACAACTTGGGTTAGTATTAGTATTAACAATACCACAAAAACTTGGGGTTGTCAAGGAAACCGAAGCCATGAAGCCATGTTTAGGGTTATTTAATTTTCAAATCTTCACTGGCTGAGATTATTTGAGAATCTTTACTTTTTGAAAGACCTATCTACCAAAAAGCACCTTTATCCCTGGTATAGGAGACCATTACAAAACAGGGTGTGCGCCACGAAGTATAAGTCTGTAATGCTGTGAATACGGCTACCATCTGTCCTCACAGATGGAAAGGAGAACCTAACATGCAGGGAATAATGAGCAAGAACCTGTATGAAACTTGGGTGAAAAGGCAAGTAAGGAACACGTCGCAGACACCAAGATGGCTCGCTTACCTGTGGTTGGATATTGCTACTCAGAGGTGATGTTAGGGGAAATCCATGTTTGAATTCTCAAAATTGTAGATCATCTCTCCATGACGATAACATCATAGTTGGGAATGAATTCACTGACACTTTGATACAGTGTTAATGTCAAGTTAAAATGGAATATTATGGTGCGCAAAAATGGTTCTCCCGCAAAGTAGATTTTGCTGGCAAATCCCTTTAGTGAGGGTTTTGGAGCCTAATGTATCGAAAATGTCCTTGAATTGGTGGTTTTTGTAGGTTCACCAGCAGAATCAAAGTATGAGAAAAATAATTGTTATGAGATACGATAATAAGTTATGATCAGGTAACCATTAACAAAACTTTAGAACTGCAAATGGGAGAATCGAAAATTTTCTATTCTGATTCTCCGATCTTGATTAAAAAATCGAGTAATTTCCGGTGACAATGGAGGTATTCTTACCGATAACTCAACTATTGTTTTATTATTCAAGTTACTCTATTTTTATATTACCATTTTGATCCACCCAAATCCAATGCGTGTATTTCTTCATCCGAGGAGGCAATTTTTTAACCAAGTTATTGTATCTATGACTATCTTTTACATCAGATATATTGGACATATCAGGCATAGCAAGAGCATAGTTAGGTACAGAATCAAACATTCTAGTAAAGATTTGTCCTAAACCTGTATAAAAATCAACATCATTGTTTGCAGTTCTGCCCTTACATTCTACTATCCATAAATTACTTTTTTCATTGATAGCAAGTATGTCTAGCCCTCTCAAATAATCAAGGTATGGAACATTCTCTTCAACCTCTAGGGCTATGTGAAAGCCCAAATTACAGAAATACTCGGCAACCTTTTTTTGAACGAAAGATTCCTTCGCAAAACCTTCATCAGGAAATAGACAAATGTCATCTTCTATTCTAAGCACCTTATGCTTATTTGTATTTCTTATACTTTCAATTTCCTTTCTTATGTCGCTTAGATTAAGGTTTTTATTTAAGTCATTCAGAGAAACTTTTTGGTTTGCTATTACATTAGTCAAAATTTTATTTCTTGTTTTCTCTATATACTTCCAGTAATTCTGAAAATCCATGTTAAAATCACTCCACATACATTCAATCTCTTTTTATACCCATCCTTACTCTCTGGTTTACTTTTTTCACCAAGTTTTAATCGATACCTTTTTTCTTTCGCCATCTTCGATACCAAGGTTCTCTATGCGCTTCCAGCATTCTTTGCGTTTGCTCCATTTGTCTTGTCATTTGCATAATAATGGTATCGTGACGTTCGGACATTTCCTGTATTTGCGTTTGAAGCAAGTTTATTTGCTTATCTTTCTCTTCAAGTTGTGCTTTAAGTACGCTAATAACATCAGCAGTTTGTGAAAAATCCTTTTCACTTCCTAGCGATTCATCATTGACCAACCATCTGCCACCATCACGCTTTGCTTCAAGCCTTTTCTGACTTATTAAATAGCGGATATTGGCTTGCGTACATTTGCGAATTTTTGCGGCTTCTTTTACGCTTATCCAGTTTGGCATTTGAAAATTCCTCCCGCAAAAGAATAACAAATTTTATCCACTAAAATCAATAGAAAAAATGTGGTAATGATCTATAAAGCTTACTTTTGCTTTTAGGAAAATCGAAAATAAAGAATAAAAAAACTGACGTTTTAGCGTTCAACAGTTTTCTGTTGACGATCTCTATGTCTAGCATTTATACTATGCTAGTATGCTAAAGTTTATAGTTCAAAAACGATATTTTAATATAGTTATTTGACAACAGTAAAAAAGCGTTTAATATAGTTATTTGACAACAGTAATATAGTTATTTGACAACAGTAATATAGTTATTTGAACTCAATTTTTAAAACTTATCCACAAAGGCAACATCACTAGATTGTTTATTCATAAGGCTTTATGGCAAATCAAGAGATCGCAGATTTTTCGTGTAACATATTTAAAACATATTTAAAACAACATAGGTAAAAATTAAAGTTAAAAACATCGCTAGCATACGAGCTTTTGTTGTTGTTTTTTTACTAAAAAAGGGAAACCAATCCATGAGAAAAGGCAATAGTAAACAGCAAATCCAGATTATTACATCCAAGGACGAAATGAACCTAGTTGAATTCCCGTTTATTCTTTTGTCTAAACGAAATGAAAATCAAAAAACCATTGAATTTACTGATTGGATAACAACTAATGGTGAAACTGCAAAAAGAGAATGGGTCGTTACCGGATCAGATAAATACGGACTCCCAACTGCCAGTGACGAAGAATTATATATTGCTTTGATGAAAGTTTCAAAAGACATGGATTTTCAAAGCAGAAGGGTCTCAATTGTTAGATACCAACTTGCCAAACTCATGGGTTGGAGATTAGATGGCAAAAGCTACGAAAGGATTGAGCAAGGGCTAGATAGATTAAGCGGCGTTAGGATAAAAGCCAAAAACGCTTTTTGGGATAATGAAAAGAAAAAATATGTTACCGTGAATTTTGGCATTATTGACGATTATTATTTGTATGATGAGAAACCGGGTAAAAAACGTGATATAGCTCAAGAAGAACTTCCCATCAGTAACTTTTCTTGGAACGAAGTATTATTCAACAGTTTCAAAGCAGGGAATATTAAAACCATTGATGCTGAGTTCTATTTCACTCTAAAAAAACCTATCACAAAGAGGCTATACAGATTTCTAGACAAAAAGAAATACGGCGGAAAACCCAAATTTGAAATCGGAATCAGAAAACTAGCTTCGTTACTTCCATTAAAGGATGACTACCCCTCTCATATCAAGGTGTTACTAGAGAAAGCCCATAATGAATTAACAGAAAACGGTTTTCTAAGCAGTGTAGATTATGAGAAAGCAAAAGGCGGAGAAGAGAAGATTGTTTATAGATTTCACGGAAAGTTATCTGCTAAAGGCAAAACTGAAGAACCAGAGAAAGAGTTATTTCCAAAGGGCAAGGGAAATGACTCTATACTTCAATGTTTAGAGGAAAGAGAGATCACAAAAGGAGTAGCTAAGATTCTGAATAGTAATTACTCAATTGACCAGATACAAAGTCAGATTAAAGTTTTTGATTGGTTAAAGAGAAATAAAAACCCATTGGTGAGCAAGAATCCTGCTGGCTTTTTGCGTAAAGCAATTGAAGAAAACTATCAGCCACCCAAAGAATATCTCAATCATCAGAATAAAAAAAACAAAGAACAAAGAAAAGAAGATCGCCAAGAACGATGGCTCAAACATAGAGAGGAACTAATAAAGCAAGATATTACTAATTGGGATCAGATCCCTTTAGAAAAAAGAATAGAAGGAAGACTTGGATTTTGGATAACGGGAGAGACGCTGAATGGAAGGACACCCATGCCAGAACAGATAGAAGCAAAAAAACAAGAATTGATAGATGGTTTACCAAAGACTTATGAAGATAAACGAGACTATCTATCTCAGAACTACCCACAAGATCCACCACATGATTTTGAATAATTCCATACTTTCAAGATACTGATTTTAGTCTGTAATGTATCAGTTGTTAGTCAATGCTAAAGATATTTTGACGCAATTTGATGTTTATAAATTACTGGGTGGGTGGTGCGGTGTGTTTGCGAATGAAATGAGCAAACAGCTTGACAGTAATATTTTACTTGAAATCTTATGGTTCAATGGCTTATAATATTTCAGCTATAACACTTTAAGTTATAGTCTCGTTATATTCTACGTTATAGGCGTGTTACAGGAAGAGATCTCATGACAGATGTAATCGGTGGTTTTTTCGCTATCCTTCTCTGGGCATTAATAATCTTTGGACCAATAACCCTGATTGTCTATAAGGTTACTAAAAATCGGCGAGAAAAAGAAAGACAACAAGCTAAGGCTGCCGAAAGGAAGCGTATTGAGGATTGCGGGAATGTAGTCCTTTTCTACGCTAACCACCTGGGGTATATTGCGAAGCAGTGCATTTCCAGAGACGAACTCGAAGAGCTTATAGACGCCGGTATCACTCCTGAGGATCTGTCTTCTGAAATAGCAAGCAGAATAGACGATATAGATGGCATGAGTCTTGGCTATCAGCCTTTCGGTGACTGGCGCTTTGACGTGAAGCTGACACAGCATTACAGGGACAGGCACGTCTACATAGTTGGCAAGTCAGGTTCTGGCAAGACGAACCTGATACGCAACATGATCTACCAGGACGTGGAAGCTGGTAATGGTGTGGGCGTCATAGCGCCAGAAGCTGAGATGATCACTGAGGAGATAATGCCCTACGTGCCAGAGCATCGTATTGATGACGTCATATACTTCGATCCTGCTGACACTGATTCTCCGGTGACTTTCAATCCATTATATCTTGATGAGGGTGAGGACATTGACCTCAAAGTTGATGAAAACTTCACCATCTTCAGAAGGGCTTTTGGCGAGGACGCTGGTCCGAGGATGGGTGAAATCCTGCGCCAGGCTTTATATGCCCTGATAGAAAGACCGGGCAGCACCTTACTGGATATGGAAAAGCTCTTTGACAGGAATGATCCCGCCTTCCGTAATGAGATCATCAGAGAGAGCAAGGACGAAAGCACCATCCATTTCTGGCGTGACGTATACCCGCAGATGCCAAAGGACGCTCACCTGCCCATCACCAATCGTCTGGGCAGGATAGTCAGACCGAAGATGATAAGGAACATCCTCTGCAATCCGCAGAACAGCCTTGATTTCAGGAAAGCCATAGACAGCAAGAAGATACTCCTCTTTAACCTTTCCGATGGCATACTCGGTGAAGCTAACAGCCAGCTTCTAGGACAGCTTATCGTTTCAAAGTTTCAGATGGCTGTCATGAGCAGAGCAGACACTTCCAAATATGAGCGAGAACCATTTTACCTCTACATAGACGAGTTCCAGACCTTCACCAACACAGTTACAGCTTCCTATGAGAAGATACTGTCACGTGCCAGAAAATACAGGCTTGGACTAATACTTGCCCATCAGCAGACGCATCAGATCCCTTTAGAGCTACTCAGGGAGATAATGGGTAACGTATCGACCATCGTGAGCTTTCAGGTCTCAGGGGATGATGCCAGCAGGTTATCTAAAGAGCTTGTCACCCAATACAATGGCGAAGTCATCAATGTTCCATCAGAGGAGCTTCTGAGCCTTAAAACAGGACAGGCTTACTGCAAGATAGGACAGCACTCATTCTTTATGCAGACCTATCTGGCTGATCAATCGCCAGATCAGAGCAGGTCTGATTATATAATCGTACAGTCGAGACGAAACTACGGAGTCAAATCTCAAAAAACACCCGATAATATAGAGAGGAAACAAAAGGACTTCGATGATGAGGACATAGACCCATCGAAGGTGTTTTAGTTTGAGGCACAGTTACAATGACCGATAGTTTACAAAATAGCCGTCTAATGGACCGTGATGTTCAGGTCATTCTGGACATATACAAGCACCGCTATCTCAGCGTCTCCCAGATCGCTGCGCTTAATTTTCCATCCGTGCAGACAGCCAGAAGGCGTTTGAGGGTGCTGACTGCCGATAATTACGTTGGTGGTTTCACAGCCCCGGGAACGCCTGAGACCATATACTATCTGGAACGCAAGGGGGCGGAGATAGTAGCCTCATATTTACAGGTATCGCTGGATGCTCTCAAGTGGATCAAAAGCACCAGAACGCCGAAGGATTATTATTTCCTGAGACACTTTCTGAAAGCCAATGATTTCAGGATCGCCCTGACTCAGGCTGTTGAATCAGCGGACACAGGGATCAAGCTTCTCGGGTACATACCTGAGTATTACGGAGAAAGGACAGACAGGGGTGGAGCGGTCAAGTACATCAGGGATTTCATCTGCGATATGCACGATCAGTCAGTGGTTATACATCATACGCCTGACGCTGTATTTGCTTTGGAGAAAGAAGGCAAACCTGCTCTTTTCTTTCTTGAGATAGACAGAGGCACGGAGGCGCTTACCAATCCAGAAAAGGGTTTCCTGAAATGCCTGCATTTCTATCTCAACTACTGGGTAAGTGGAAAGTATCAACGCTATCAAGAGGATTTCAAGTGTGAGCCTTTCAGGAATTTCAGGACGCTCTTTGTCACCACCTCGCAGGTGAGGATAGACAACATGCGTCAGGCTGCGCACAACGTCAGCATCGACCCGCCACAGGTAAAAAGATTCATCTGGCTTACGCCCGATGATCATTTAGCAAGGGATAGCATGTTTCAATCAATTTGGTATTCAGCAGATTCGGCTGATACAAACCTGTATCGTATTGGTTAGGCTCATTGAGTGGAGGAGGATTGAATGGAACTTGCTAGGATGGGATCTTTGACGGATGCGTTTTCAGGTATCATATTTTGGGTGGCAATAGGGGTCGCGATATATTTTGCCATTCGAAAGTCATTCAGGTTCAAGGGAGGGCAGATCCGTGGTCAGTGGGAGATATTGATCGAACAGGGGAGTGGCAATGCGGATGCTGTGTATGAGGAGATAGAGGATGCCTTAAAATCAGCTAATCCGCCTAAAGTCAGGTGGGAACGTGCAGGGATTTATGCTGGTAATTTGATGACAGGAAAGCGCTATGATGGGTTGAAAGTGAACAACTCCGAGTTAAAGGATTATAGAATCTATATATTCGCTTATGATTACGGCACGAGCCTTCATGTTGCTTGGTTTCTGACCTATCAGAAGCCCTGGTTGAAATTTATTAAGATTATAGATATTCCGCAGCAATTAGAGTTAAATGCCTATGGGAATACTGTCCATGCCGCGACAAAGAAAGCTGTTCAGACTCTCATGGAAAGGCTGGGTCAGGATTTCTCCAAGATAAACACCAAAAGCAAGGGATTCCTGGAAGTGTGGTAGCCTTTATACCTGTAGTTCCTGATGGCAGGCAGAAAAGCCTGCCATTAAACTTGGTGTGTTTTCATGAAGAAACTGTTATTAAGTGATAGTTATCGTTGGTATCATCGATGTCGTCAGGGATTGACTGAAAAGAGCAAGGAGAAAAATGCCGTTGTGAAATATAGTAATATCGAAAAGAGTCACAGGCAGAAAAAGATTCGGAAGGCCAGAAATGAGCATGCTTTCATATTTACCAATGACCTTAGCGAATGCCTAGCAATGGTAGAACGAGAGGATTGGGAAGACGTTGTTTCCTTTGCTGGCGGCAGTCCTGCCGACGCTGCTGACCTGCTGAATATCAGAGGGGTGCCCGGAGACGCCAGGGTTCTTTGGGGGAGATCGGAGGAGGAAGCAAGAGCGGCTTATATCAATTGGCAGAAGAGAAGATCAAGGAAAAAAGCCCACTGATTCGATCTAAATAGCGATCTTCGTTGGGTTCGGGGTGCATGTATGGACTTGACGGTTAGCTGAGGCAAAGTCCAGTCTACATAGGGAAAGCAGGTAATTCTGATGTGGAATCGCATGATCCTTATGAGAATTATAGCTTTTCTTACACAACCTTAAACCGACTTTTTGTGATGCTATGGAAACGCCTGTTATTATGAGAGCTTCGGCGAGAATTACGATGCTTCAATGCAATCCTGTGAGGAAGGAAAGCCAAATCCGCTAGCTGCCATTAAGGAAAAATCATTGGTATTTGGGCTTATGAGTAGTGGGTGTTGACAATATCTTTTACTTTGTTATTATAGAGTTATATGCAGATAAAACCATCGGGAAGACCGAAAAATATATCACGCTACGAATTGATTCTATCATTGCGACAAAAGAGAAAATCAATTACTGAAATTGCGAAAGCCATAGGAATCAGAAAGCAAGGCGTCGCTTATTATTTGAGAAAATATGGTGATGTTGAGTTATCCACAGTCCAGGCACTTGACAATTAATTTGACGGGTGTATGATGGAGTTATAAAGGTCGTGAGAAGTAAAATAAAAGCTATGAAACCAGAGGAATTAAAATATAACGCAGTCACCATAACAGATGAAAATACAGGTGAGCATTACACTGTTAAAACCTTACGAAAGGCAAAAGAAATATACGAAATTATACTAGAGACCGAAAAGGAGATTTATGAGGAAATGATACAAGATTGATAGCTTGGCTGTTGATTATGCCTATTTGTCGCAACAGCACAAGTAGGCAGAATTCAGGAGCTAATCCGCAAAGGTGGTCATTAAATCTGGTAATACGCGAAAGGCAAAATCAAAGCGTCAGCATAAAAAC